>Ga0126329_10000010_pt1 | contig 136290 bp, 110 predicted proteins | sample InaspJWI85metaG_FD_104915 | JGI IMG/M metagenome (GOLD analysis project Ga0126329, IMG submission 104915) | Marine gutless worms symbiont microbial communities from Oahu, Hawaii - Inanidrilus sp. 2 OAHU.JWI-85 metaG | ecosystem: Host-associated > Annelida > Digestive system > Unclassified...
CGGCACCATCGGCACGTTCACAATTGACGCGGCCGGTGCCTGGACGTTTACCGCCAACAGCGCCTATGACAACCTCAACACTGGTGACAACGTCAACGAGACCTTTAATGTCACCAGTGTCGATGGCACGGCCAGCACGGTGGCCATCACCATCAACGGCACCAACGATGCCGCCACGGTTTCTGCGGCCACCGAGGTCCTGACCGAGACCGACGCGCCTGTCACTGCCAGCGGGACCCTGACCAGTTCCGATGTCGACAACCCCGATAATGCCTTTACCGCCGAGACCATCAACGGCACCATTGGCACGCTTACCATTGACGCGGCCGGCGCCTGGACGTTTACCGCCAACAGCGCCTATGACAACCTCAACGTGGGCGGCAGCGTCAATGAGACCTTTACGGTTTCCAGTATCGACGGCACCACCAGCACGGTCGCCATCACCATCAACGGCACCAACGACGGCGCAGTGGCCGCCAACGCCTCCGCGGGCACCAATGCAGATACCGTCCTCAACGGCAATGTGCCGGTGGCCACGGATGTCGACGGAACCATCGATCCCAACGGCTACGCCCTGGATACCGATGTGGCCGAAGGCACCCTGACCTTCAATGCCGATGGGTCCTACAGTTTTGATCCGGGCAGTGACTTCGACAACCTGGCCACAGGCGCCACCCGCAACGTGACCTTCACTTACACGGCCACCGACAACGACGCCGGTGTCAGTGCGCCGGCCACTGTAACCATCACCGTCACCGGCACCAATGATCTACTGGTCGCCACCGATCCGCCGCCGCCGCCACCGATAGACGACACGGACCCCGACCCCATAACCCCGCCCGATCCGGAGCCGGAACCCGAACCGGGTCCGGAGGAGCCCCCGCCGACAGAAGACGAAGAAGATGTTTCCCCGGATACCGATGACTTGATCGACGAGGAATCGGGTGATAACGTAACGGAGATACCAGCGACCGTCGCCGGAGCCGTGTCGACGCAACAAAGGCTCGTTTCGAACTCGCTGCGGGAATTCGTGCAGCGGACCCTCCAAAGCGTGAGCCTTGCACTGGACACCGATGTCGAATTGGGGGGTGTGGGGGCAGCGCCGACCGAAACACAACCGGAGTGGTCGGTTGTCCCGCCCCGGGCGGCTTCCATGGCCCTGGGAACCGGGTTGACCGAATTGGGCATTCAGACGATTCGCGCTCTTGATTTCCTCGAAAATTCGCTGGACGGGCTGAAACAGGAAGCTGAGAACGAGATGGCATTCAACCAGATGGCGGCGAGCTCTGCGATTGCCGTAACGACCGGTCTGTCAATCGGATATGTAGCCTGGCTGCTTAGAAGCGGCGTCCTGCTAAGCTCCCTGCTATCTTCCATGCCGGCCTGGCGATTTCTGGATCCGCTACCGGTATTGGCCGGCAAATTTGAGGACGATGAGGAGACCGACGAAGAATCCCTGGAGACCATCATCGAACAGCCGGGGACTCCTTCCGACGATGACGCCCCGGATGACGCATCTGTCGCTACAGATGCAAAGGAAACGTAATTAATGGGAAGTTTGAGCGTCAAGTTCCGCGTGGTTGCCGGAATGGTCGGTTTGTTGATCAGCCTCATCTTTCTGGCCCTCTATCTCGGCATCATTCCGGACCGGATCGGGGCGGTACGGGAGGGACGCCGGTCTCTGGCCGAAGCAGTTGCCGTGCACAGTGCGGCCCTGGTCATGAAGACCGACTTTCGGCGCCTGGAAGCGGATCTGGAATTGATTGCCGGTAGAAACCCCGACCTGCTTTCCCTTGCCCTGCGCCGGGCGGATGGCCGCAGCCTGATTGCGATCGGCGCTCACGAAGGGCACTGGCAACCCATGGAAGAAGGCTTTACCAAAGCCAACCAGATCAGGGTACCCATATCCGACGGCAACCAGAACTGGGGTCAGCTGGAGCTGCGCTTCAAGCCCTTGCAAGAAGAAGGACTCAAAGGGATACTTAAAATTCCATGGGTCCAGATCGGGCTGTTTTTAGGGCTGGGATGTTTCGTTGCCTTCTACCTGTATCTGGGCCGGGTGCTGCGCCAGCTGGATCCCTCCCAGGCGATCCCCGGAAGGGTGCGGGCCGCCCTTGACACCATGGCGGAGGGGTTGCTGGTCGTTGACCCGAAGGAACAGATCGTCCTCGCTAACAAATCTTTTGCCGACCTGCTGCAAAGATCGCCGGAGTCATTGCTCGGCCTCAAGGCCGGCGAACTGCCCTGGATCGACAAGGAGGGAAACAAGATAGCCAGGGAAGAGCGCCCCTGGATTGGAGCGCTGGAACAGGGGGAACTGCAGACCAACCGCATGTTGCGGATGCATGTAGCGGATGAGGAGTGGCGGACCTTTAACGTGAATTGCGCGCCGGTGATCGGTGCCGCTGAAAAATCCGCGGGCGTGCTCATCTCCTTCGACGATGTGACCCAGCTCGAGAAAAAAGAGATCGAACTGCGCAAATCCAAGGAAGAAGCCGAAACCGCCAACCAGGCCAAGAGCGTGTTTCTGGCCAGTATGAGCCACGAAATCCGCACCCCTATGAATTCCATTCTCGGATTTACGGAAATCCTCAAACGCGGCTATGCCCACACCAAGGAAGAGACCCGGCGGCACCTCAACACGATTCATTCCAGTGGCAAGAACCTGCTGGCCTTGATCAATGACATTCTGGACCTGTCCAAAGTGGAATCCGGTCGCGTCGAGGTGGAAAAGACCTGGGACGAACCCCATCGGATTGTTCAGGAGGTCCTGCAGACCCTGAAAGTCCAGTCGGAGGCCAAAGGACTTTATCTGCGCTTCAATGCCGAGAGTGCCCTACCTGAAAAAATCGAGACCGATCCGGCCCGCCTGCGCCAAATTGTTTTCAACCTGGTGGGCAATGCCATCAAGTTCACGGATACGGGCGGTGTGACGGTTGTTCTGCGCTGCGAAGAAAACCGCGCCGGACCCCGCCTGATTATCGATATTACCGATACCGGCATCGGGATTCCGATGGACAAGATCGAGAGCATCTTCGACCCCTTTACCCAGGCGGATTCCTCGATAACCCGGCAATTCGGCGGAACGGGTCTCGGCCTCTCCATCAGCCGTAAATTTGTCCGGCTGCTGGGCGGCGATATCCGGGTGTCCAGTCAACCTGGAAAGGGCAGCCTGTTCAGGGTGATTATGGCTGCGGGCGACCTGACATCGATTCCTTTTCTCCAGCCCGAGGAGATGGCCTTGACCCTCGATGCTATCAGCGAAGATAAGCCGGACCAGTGGCGACTGAACAAGGCGCGCGTCCTGGTGGTTGAAGACGGCGCCGAAACCCGGGAACTCATCCGGCTGTTGCTCGGCCAGGCGGGCATCGACATAGTCGAGGCGGAAAACGGGCTGGAGGGTGTCAAAAAAGCCTCCGCCGAACCCTACGACGTCATTCTGATGGATGTGAACATGCCGGTCATGGACGGTCTTACCGCGGCCGGGAAAATGCGGCAAAACGGGGTGCAGTCGTCGATCATCGCCATGACCGCCAACGCCATGAAGGGCTTTGAGCAGGAGTGCCTGGATGCGGGATACTCGGGGTACATCCCCAAGCCCCTCGATATCGATCAGTTCATGCGGCTGATGTCGGATCTGGTGGGCGGCGAGCAGATCCCGGAAACGGAAGCGCTATCCCCACCGAATGAGGCGCAACAGAAAATCGCTTCCGAGCCGGAAAAGGCCGAAACTTTGACGCCGCTCGTATCCAAACTGCCGAGCGATAACGCGGCCTTTCAAAAAATCATCTTGAAATTCATGTCCCAGCTACGCGTCAAACTGAAAACCGCCCTGCAGGCCAGGCACCAGGGTGACCTCACAGAAGTGGCCGCCTTCGCCCACTGGCTCAAAGGAGCGGGCGGTACCGTGGGATTCGCTGAATTTACCGAGCCGGCCAAACAGCTCGAAGAATTGGCAAAGGCAGGCGGTGACGAATCCAAAATGGCGGCGGCCTGGAAAACGATTCGCCGGCTGATCGACCGACTCAACCTTTCCGAAAAAACGCTCAAGGCAGCTGCCGCCGCCGATGACAAGCCCGGCTCGGCGCCGGCATCGATTGATGCCCCACCACCGGACGAGACCGCGGGTGACGGAGCAAAACCGCTGATATCGCGCTATGCCAAGCTCCCGGAATACCAGCCGACGATTGACCTTTTCATCACAACGCTTGATGAATACATGCCAAAAATGGAGCAGGCTTATGCGCAGGGAGATTGGGAGCAGTTGGTAACCTTGTCACACTGGCTGAAAGGGGCCGGCGGTACGGTGGGCTTTGATGCGTTTACGAAACCGGCCACAGACCTTGAAAAATTTGCCAATGCAAAGCAGGCGGACCTTGCCGGCAGAGCGATAGCTGAGGTCAGAAAGCTGAAGAACGCAGCCCAGCCGCCGGATGCCATCAGGGATAATACGGAGACGGCACCGAGCGTATAGTCTTGCATCTATCCATTTCCTATTTAAGGGAGATATAAGCTTTTATACGGGTATTGTTAGACAAATGACCTAAAATATTATAAAAGTCGACTCATGCTCGCCAAATTCAAATCAAGCCTGTTTCTCAGCATGGTCAGCGGATGGGTGGCTCTCAGCCCCACCGTCTCCCAGGCGCTGGAAGTTCAGGCCGTCACCATGCCCAGCGCGGAGGTTACCCTCTCCTTTGTTGTTTCCGGGAAAATCGCCGACATTCTCGTCAAAGAAGGCGACACCGTGGAAAAGGGGGCTCTGCTGGCGGCGTTGCATGACAATCCCGAAAGAATTCAAACCGAGCAACTGAAGGTTCAGGCCGCCGACAAGACCCGCATCTTATCGGCCCAAGCGGAGCTTGCCCAGAAAATGGTAGACCTGGAAAAGTTTGAGGCAGCCAGCCAAAAAGGGGCGGTCAGCGAATGGGAAGTCGCGCAGATGAAACTGAGCGTCCAAATGGCGAAGCTTGCCCTCCGGGCGGCGAAGATCGAACATGAGCAGTTTCAGCGCCAGCATTCACAGGCGGTCCAACAGCTCAAGCGCATGCGCATCGTAGCCCCGATTCCGGGGCGCGTGGAAAAGGTCTTCGCGGAGGCCGGCGAAGGCATTGAAAAACTTGGACCAGTGGTTGTACTGGTCAGGACCGATCCGCTCTGGCTCGATGTCCCGGTTCCCCTGCCCCAGGCAAAACGAATGGCCGTGGGACAAAGAGCAGCGGTCCTGTTTCCAGGGAATCCAACCGCTACATCGGCAGATGGACGGATTGTCTACATCTCGTCCGTCGCTGATGCGGCCAGCGATACCTTGCGGGTCCGCGTCGAAGTGGGCAATGCTTCCGATCGACCGGCAGGCGAGCGGGTGACCGTCGACTTTCCGCAAAATCGAACCGGTAAGGTTGCGGACTCTACCCCAAATTGAAAGCGATGAACGAACTCCAGCGAACCGACGGGGTATTCAACAGGGTGCTCACGCAGGTCCTCGCCGCCCAATGCCGACAGGTGCAGGCGGTTGGCGGCGCCATGTTACGACTTGTCGAAAACAATAGCCCGGCCGTCCTGGCAACTTTTCCGCCTTCCGCTTCCGATGACACCAGCCCCAAATGGATCGCCCCTGCCCTGGACACCTGCCGGGAGGTCTTTTCCAGCGGAAAAGCAGCCATTGTGGCAGGAACGGCTCAGCAGGGGCCTGACGCTCCCATACGGAACCACATTATTTTCATCCCGGTTAAAAAAAAGAACAATAGCCAGGCGGTGGCTGCCTTCCTCGTCCCGGAGGAAAACCCTCAAAAACTTGAGGCGCTGGCCAAGCAGCTGGGAAGCACGGCCCTTTTGCTGGACCACAGCGAACTTGAACTGACGCTGGAAAACCATCGGCAGGCGCTTGCGCGCCTCAACCTGGCGCTGGGGGTCATAGCGGTGTGCAACCAATCCAGCCACTTCACGAGCATGGCCATGGCACTGTGCAACGCCTTTGCTGAAACGGTCCGCTGCGACCGCGTCAGCCTGGGCGTTCTGAAGGGGCGCTACGTCCGCGTCCACGCCATGAGCCGCACCGATACTTTTCGCCGGGAGATGAAGCTGATCCAGGACATCGAGGCGGCCATGGAAGAATGCCTGGACCAGGATGCAGACATCATGTTCCCGGCGGCATCGGAAGCCACGCTTGTCCAACGGGCCGCCCGGCAGCTGTCCGAGCAGCACGGTCCCACCGCCATTCTCTCTCTTCCCATGCGACGAGACGGTGAACCGGTCGCCGTCATATTGCTTGAACGCCCAAGCGCCCATCCGTTCACCGACCAAAATGAGATCGAAGCGGTCCGTTTGGCCTGTGATCTGTGTACGCCGCGTTTTTTTGAGTTGCGGGACCACGACCGTTGGTTTGGGGCTCGCTGGGCTGAAACCATTCATAAATGGGTCGGATCGATTCTCGGGCCCCGCCACATCGGTCTCAAGCTGGGAGCCGGTTTCGTTCTTCTTGCAGCCCTATTTCTGGTGTTTGCCAAGGGAGACTACCGTATCGATGCGCCGTTTGTTTTTGAGCCATCCATCAAGCAATCAGTGGTGGCGCCGTTCGATTCTTTCATCAAGCGGGTTGCGGTTGATCCCGGCCAGGTGGTCAAAGCCGGCCTGACCACCCTGGGTGAACTGGAATCGTCCGACCAGCGTTTGAAGCTGGCCGCTCTGAAAGCCGAGCAGCTGGGGTATCGGAAGCAGCGCGCCGCATCGATGCGCGACGGGAAAACAGCCGAAACCCAAATGGCCGAAGCCCAGATCGAAAAATTGGCGGCGGAAATTCGCCTGGTCGAGCGCCATATCGAACAGGCCACCCTGGTTGCACCGATTACCGGACGGATCGTCTCAGTGGATCTCAAACACCGACTCGGTGCGCCGGTCGAAACAGGCGCTATTTTGTTTGAGATCGTCCAGCTGGAACAGCTGCGTGCGGAACTATTCGTTCCTGAGGAGTCGATCCTGCTGGTCAAGGAAGGCCAGCCAGGAGAGCTGGCGGCGGTCGGCCATCCCAATCAGAAAATCCGGTTCGTGGTCGAACGCATCAACCCCATAGCCGAAGTGGTCGAACAGCAAAATTCGTTCAGAGTGCGCGCCCGCCTGAGCGAACGGCCGGACTGGATGCGACCAGGCATGGAAGGACAGGCTCGCATCGAGGTGGGGAAAAAGCACTACGCCTGGATCTGGACCCACCGAGTAACGAATTGGCTGAGGATGAAGCTCTGGCTCTAACCGATTTTATGAAACAAAAGGCAAACCCCTGCATCGCGCAGAGGCGCAGAGACGCAGAGACGCAGAGACGTCCTCCTTAGCCCTAAAATGAATGCACAGTCCAGCGGAGTCGGGAAAGCAAAGCCAGAATTTTGACGCACTATCGTGCGAAAGACCTTGTTGAACTACAGGTACAAAAGCCTTTTGGTTTTAATCCCGCGTAGCGGGAAACTATTCATTGTCTTCTCTGCGCCTCTGCGTCTCTGCGCGAGAATATTGATTTTACGGCGCGACCAAAAATCTCTTGCAACAATCGTAGCCAGTGTACGATGGCAAAGTCGACGACCTTGCCCGGCAGAACAGAATTTATTGGCATAATTAAAACATTTGATAGGCAATTGTGACGGAAACACACCCGACATCCAACGAACCCTGGGACAGGGTCGCCAACTTAACCCCGCGGTTGCTACCGGCGGTAAATGTGCACCGTCAGCACTTTAGAGGCGCCCTCTGGTACGTCCTGCAAAATCCGGCCAACAACGATTACTTCCGGCTCAGCGACGGGGCCTACCATTTTGTCGCCATGCTCGACGGCCGTCGCTCCGTGGATCAGGTCTGGCAGCTGTGCATGGACACGTTCGAAGACGCCGCGCCGACCCAGGGTGAAGTTGTCGAGCTGTTGTCCCGGCTTTTTGCCACCAACCTGCTCCAGGGCGATGTGGCCCCGGACGCGGAAGCACTGTTTCGGAGGCGCCGGAGTCGCCAGTGGCGCGAAGTGAAGGGATTTGTGCGCAGCTTTCTCTTCATCCGCATTCCCCTGTGGGATCCGGATCGGTTTCTCGACCAGTGGGTTCCGGTATTCGGAAAACTCTTCACGGGGTATGGATTCGCCCTTTGGGGTGTCCTCATTTTGGCGGGATTGTGGGCGGTCGGCGGACATACCAAGGATCTGACCCGGCAAGCAGCGGGCGTCCTGGACCCGCAGAACATACCGTTGTTGTACCTGGCGCTGGTCCTGCTTAAAATTTTTCATGAAATGGGACATGCCGTTGCCTGTAAACGGTTTGGAAAACTGGCCGGTGCCGGCGGGGAAGTCCACCAGATGGGGGTGACCTTACTTGTCTTTACCCCGTTGCCCTATGTCGAGGCGTCGAGCACCTGGGCGATCCGCAGTAAATGGCATCGGATTGTCGTCGGGGCCAGCGGCATGCTGGTCGAGCTGGCCATTGCGGCGGTGGCCGCCATCGTCTGGACTTCTACAGGCGAAGGAACCACCCTGCACGCCCTCGCCTACAATGTAATGTTTATCGCCAGCGTTTCCACGCTGCTCTTCAACGGAAACCCGTTTCTGCGCTACGATGCCTATTACATTTTGCTGGACCTTATCGAAATCCCAAACCTTGATTCCCGGTCGAAAGCCTACCTGGTCTATCTTTTCAAGCACCATCTGTGGGGCGTACCGCGAGCCCATGATCCGAGCCATACGTCGGGAGAAAAGACCTGGCTTGGGATGTACGCCGTGGTGGCCATGCTCGTGCGGATAGCCGTGTCCGCGGGGATCGTGATCTTCCTGGGCAGCCGGTTCTTTCTGCTCGGCATTGGCGTCGGCCTTTTTATGGTATACAACTGGGTATTGCGTCCCCTCGGGATTCTGCTGCGGTACCTGGCGACCGCTTCCGAACTGGTGCGGGTGCGAACGCGGGCGGTCGCGACCACCGTCGCCATCGGGATGCTGCTGGCGACAATCGTGGGTCTCTGGCCGGCCCCGGATCGCCTGCGTATAGAGGGGGTGGTGGAACCGGTCAGCTACGCGGTCATCCATATGCAAACCGATGGATTTGTTGAAGATTATTTACCTTCCGGCCGGCAAACCGGTCCCCAAGGCCCTGCCCTCATTAAAGCGGCTTCACCGGTTTTGGAGAGCCGGCGGGCTCAGCTCGCAGCTGAACTGAGCCGACTGCAAACTCGGCGCAAGCATGACCAGTCGCGAGAACCGGCCGCAGTTCAAATCACGGAAGAAAAGTTGATCGCGCTGGGTGAACAAATTGAACGCAACCGGCAAGAGATAGCGAATCTGAAGCTGCCCGCCCCTGTCCGGGGTACCTGGGTGGCACCGGATATCGATCGCCTAAAGGGGCTGTACCTGAAACAGGGCGAGCGAGTCGGAACGGTTGCGGATCTGGACCGAATGCGCATCCGGGCGGTGGCCGGCCAGACGGTCGCTGCCCAGCTGATCCGCGAAGCCCGCCCGATCGTCCAGATCAAGGTGAAAGGACAACCGGAAAGGTCACTGCGCGGACGTATCGAGACCATCATTCCAGCCGGCCAGGAAAGGCTCCCTTCGGTGGCGCTTGGTTTTACCGGCGGTGGATCGATCCGGACCGCCCTGGATGACCCGGAAGGACGCCAAACAGCCGAACCGTTTTTCGAAATTCTCGTTGCTCCGGAGGCACCGGTAAACATGCGCTTGATGCCGGGCCAGAGCATCGTGCTGCGGTTGGAAACGGCACCGAAGCCGTTGATTGTGCAGGCCTACAAATCATTTCAACAGCTATTCCAAAGGAGGTTTCAGGCCTGAGGTTAGCCTCAGCCCACGTATCGCCTGTATGGGAACTCGATCGTGCCTGCCTTCGGGCAAACGGGTTGCACGCGACTTTAGCGCGCCGACAGGCCGCTGTGGAGCGTCAAGGAGAGGACCAGGCTTTGGGTTGCCCCTCAGAGGGCTTTGTTAAACCAAAAAGCACAACCTGGCATCGCGCAGAGACGCAGAGCCGCAGAGAAACCCACATATTTTACCGGCTTCGCCGGATAAAACAAAAAGATCGCTGTTGCTGTGAGCATGAAACGGTTTTTCGCACGATAGTGCGACGAAATTCTGGTTTTGCTTTTCACTGCGGCTCTGCGTCTCTGCGCGAGAATATTGCTTTTACGGCATAGCCAACTATCTCTTTCAGCCGTCGTAGCCAAAGGCTAGAATATCAAAGTCGGCGACCTGGTCTTGAGGACTAGGTTTTAAAAGCGAAATAAACATCCTTAAGGGAAATCTATGAATGCTCGCTTGAGGGCTCTTTCGAAAGGTCGGTGATCATGATTAAACGCTATCGCTCATGGGTTGCCGCTGTTCTTTTTCTTTTCATCACTGTCTCCGTTGCCGGAAGTGAAACCTACCAACCGGTCCTGGATACCCTGAAAGGCCTGGAGTGGAAATACCGCGACACCCAGGGGAAGATCCATCTGGGCAAGGTCGCGACCCTGATTTATCCCGCTTATACCGTCAAAGCAAGCGACCGCTACCGGCTGCTCCTCGAGCAGTTGTGCGCGGCCTTGAAAATGCCGACCAGAAAAGAATATGAGATCGTTTTAAAGGGATTTACGGACACCAGCGGCTCGCCGGCGGACAACCAGCGCATCTCCCTGAAACGGGCGCAGGCCCTGAAAGAACTGCTGATAGACGACCCCTTGATGGCCCTCGAAGCCGGACGAATTGCTGTTGAGGGCCTCGGCGAGGCCGACCCGGTGGCCTCCAACCAGACCGCCGCGGGGCGGGAACGCAATCGCCGGGTTGAAATCCATGTATTCGGCGATGTGGGTACGGCTGTCCGGACGGTCACTACGGACCCAGCCGTCGTCGCCCCGGTAACCGCCCCATAGGAAAGCCTGGTTACGCCCGAAGACGCATCTACTAAGGCCTCGCTGCCTGTGACCACTCCAGAGGCAACGGCATCACCGGGGCCGCCGACCATTCAATTGTCGCTGTTCGATGCTATCCGTCATGGGCTTGAACAAAACCAGGAAATTCGGGTTGTTGCCTTTACCCCGCAACAGGCGCAGGAAGGTCTGGCAGATGCGCAATCGGTTTTCGATCCCGAATTTTTTACCGAGGGGACGTTCCGGCGGGACCCGAATCTGCAGTCGAGCGTGACCCGGGTGGTCATGGAAGATGACCAACTCGTTCAGTCAGGAATTCGAAAGCCCCTCGGGACCGGCGGCAGCGTCTCCGGCGCCCTGGCTGTGAATTACGGGGATCTGCGCAACGCCGAGCTTGAGCGCACATACCGGTACACGTTTGCCCCGACCTTTGAAATCAGGCAACCTTTGCTGAAAAATGTCGGCGGCCGGGAAGAAAAGGCCGGCATCAAGATTGCCAACTATCAGGTGGGCATTTCCAAAGAGGCGTTTCGTCGGAAAGTGATCGACATTGCCACGCGGATCTCCAGATCCTACTGGCAGCTCTACCTGCTCCGCGATTATGTGGTCATCGACCGGCAGAATTTTGAAATGGCCGAAGAGGTCTTTCGGCGCGAAACTGTCCGGGTCACGCAAGGCATCTCGCAGCAGCTCGATGTCGAAAGGGCTCGCAGCCGGGCCGAGAGCCGGCGGGGGAACCTGATTAAATCGAAAGAGCGCCTGCGGGTGGGCATGGATCAACTCAGGCTCTTGATCAACTGGTCGAACGTAACCATCGACTCGGATGTCACGATTACACCCACCGATGAACCGTATACCGAGCCCGTGGAGGTGAACGAAAAACAAATCGCTGAAAAGGCGTTCCAGCATCGCCCGGATCTGTTGCAGGCGAGACAGCGGGTGGGCATCCGCAAGGTCGAAGAAGACCTTACCGAACACCTGAAACTGCCGACCCTGGATGTGTTTGGACGCTATGCCGTCAGCGGTTACGGCCGGGAGTTTTCGACCGCGGTTGACAATACGGCCATTAACGACGAGGATGCCTGGGCCGCCGGTTTGAACTTTGAATACCCGATTGGCAACCGCTCGAACGCGGCCAAGGCCCGCCGGAAAAAACTCGAGCGGCGTCAGTCGGAAGAACAGGTCGCCCGCCTTAGAAATCAGATCAAGCAGGAGATCAAGGAGGTACTCACTGCGATCGAGCATGCCAAAGGAAATATCAAGTCCACCCAAATAGCGCGAGAATCCGCTCGGACTGTGGTCGAAGGAGAGTTCACCCGGTTCGATATCGGCCAGACCACCAACGTGGAGCTTCTGCGGGCGCAGGACCTGCTGGCCGCCACCAGCCGCAGTTTCATCCGGGCGATTGTGGATTACAATATTGCCCTGGCGGAGCTGAAAAGGGTCCAGGGCGAACTGCCGCAGGGGTTCTCGATCGGGGAACCTGAAGGGCAAACGGGAGACTGATCCCACTGTCCCCTTCCCTCTTTCCAACTACTGGTGAACATTGACAAACTACCGACGCTCATCTATAGCTAGAATCCATCTGAAATGAAGTCTTCATCTCAGGCGTAGCTCGCGGAGCGAAGACTGATTGGCTCAAACTCGGCGTTGGGCGCTCGGTTCAAGTCCTCAAAATACTGGAGTATTTACCACGCAAGGCACTGGCTTCGCTGGCGCCTCCGGGCTAAACCTCGCGGCCGCCTTGCACCACGTTAGGCATTAGCTTCGCGTCATTTTGAACCAAAATCCGTTTTTTGAGATACATTATAGTGTTGCGTCTCACAAATAAGGATCAAAAAGATTGACATTTCTATCTCAGATTTAGGGGACAAACTAAATTCGAAATACAAAGCACGAATTTCTAAACAAATCTAAAATTCAAATGTCTAAATGACCAAAACATAAACTTGGTAGCTGTGACAAAAGGTGTTGTTTGAATTTTTTGGTCATTCTGATTTGCTTTTTTGTTTCGAATTTCGATATTCGGATTTCGAATTTTTAAGGTACTCAGAATCACCATTGCGGCAATGTATTTAAATTAAGAAACTTATGAGACGCAACACTAGTACACTTCCACCATCCGTCTCGTCGTGGTGAGCCGGCATTCAAAATAGAATCTTAGGGGTGCTGGTACTCATCTGGACGACCGGATGCCCGGAGTAGCCATGGACAGAGAAAACAGAAAAAGCATGCAACTGGTCGGCGTATTTTTCCTGGGGTGCGTGCTGTTCAACTATCCGATCATCACGCTTTTCAACATTGACAAATTCGTGATGGGAATTCCCTTGCTGTACATCTGTCTTTTCGGCAGTTGGGCGGCACTCATTCTCTTTATCCTGCTGATCATGGAAACCGGCCAGAAACAGGATAAATCCAATTCAAGATGATCCTGACCGGCATAACCATCAAGGCAGTTCGCGAGATATTCCATGCTTGAAACCGGCGTCATTTTGCTGCTTTCGCTGATGTACCTGACCCTGCTATTCGCCATAGCGACCTGGGGCGATCAGCGGGCCGATGAAGGGCGCAGCATGATCAGCAATCCTTACATCTACGCCCTATCGTTGGCGGTGTATTGTACGGCCTGGACTTTTTACGGCAGTGTTGGGATGGCGGCCAGCTCAGGACCGTTGTTTTTGACCACCTATCTGGGACCAACCCTTATGGCGACCCTGGGCTGGTTGGTTATCAAGAAAATCCTGCGCATCAGCCGGATCCACCGGATCACTTCCATTGCCGACCTCATCTCTTCCCGGTACGGTAAAAGTCAGGTCCTGGGTGGACTGGTCACCATCATCGCGGTGTTGGGGATCATCCCTTACATCTCTCTGCAGCTGAAGGCGGTCTCCACCGGGTACCTGTTGCTCCAGCAATATCAGGTCATCTACGGCCCCACCCATTTTTCGGAAATTCCCGTTCTGCAAGACACGGCCTTTTACATCGCCCTCATTCTGGCCGTATTTGCCATCCTGTTCGGCACCCGCCACCTGGAAACGACCGAACGTCACGAAGGCATGGTGGCGGCCATTGCCTTTGAATCCATCGTGAAACTGGTGGCCTTTCTGTCCGTGGGGATTTTCGTGGTGTATGGTTTGAACGACGGGATTGCCGACATTTTTACTCGTGCGCGTAATATGCCGGAATTGCAGAATATATTTTCGTTTGATAAGTACGACATGAATTATGGCGACTGGTTTCTATTTACCTTTCTGTCCATGATGGCGGTTATCTTTCTGCCGCGCCAGTTCCAGGTGACCGTCGTGGAAAACGTCAATGAGGACCATCTCAACAAAGCCATCTGGTTGTTTCCCCTGTACCTGCTGATTATAAACCTGTTCGTGATACCGATTGCCCTGGCCGGGGTGCTCCAGTTCCCGGGGGGCAACTATGATGCAGACAACTTCGTGCTTTCTCTGCCTATGGCGGGCAATCAGCAGGTCCTGGCGCTGTTTGTTTTCATTGGCGGTATGTCCGCCGCAACCGGGATGGTCATCGTGGAAACGGTGGCCCTGTCCACCATGATCTGCAATGACCTGGTCATGCCGATTGTGCTGCGGGTTTCGTTTATCGGTATCGATCATCGGCGCGATCTCTCCCGGCTGCTGCTCTCTATCCGGCGGGGCAGCATCATTGTCGTACTGCTGCTGGGATATGCCTACTTCCGGTTTGTCGGTGAGTTCTATGCCCTGGTTTCCATCGGCATGGTTTCTTTTGCCGCCGTGGCGCAATTTGCACCGGCCATGCTTGGCGGTATATTTTGGAAGGGTGCGAACCGCACCGGTGCCTTCTACGGCCTCCTGGCCGGTTTTTCGGTCTGGGCTTACACCCTGGTACTGCCCATCCTGGTTCAGGCCGGCATCCTGGACAAGAGCCTGGTCACCGCGGGACCTTTCGGGATCGCTTTTCTGAGACCATTTGAACTTTTCGGCCTGCAAGGCTTCGGCCATGTGCCCCACGCCGTCTTCTGGAGCATGCTGGCGAATATCTCGTTTTACGTCGGCGGGTCGCTGTTCAGCCGCGCTTCGGCCATCGAGCAGACCCAGGCGGCGTTGTTCGTAGACGTCTTTAAATTCTCGGAGCTTTCCGCAGGGTCGGTCATCCCCCGGGGTACCGCTTCATCCCAGGAGTTGAAATCGATGCTGGCGCGCTTTCTCGGCCGGGACCGGGCTACCAAGGCGATCGAGGAATACCGCCAGTTGAAAGGTGTCAGATGGGATAAATCACCTATCGCCAGCGTCGATATGGTAAGTCACGCCGAGTCTCTGCTCGCGCGTGCCATCGGGACCTCGTCGGCTCACGTGGTCATCGGGACCATCATCACGGAGGAGCCGGTACGCATCGACAAAGTGATGGAGATGATGGACGAAACCCGCAAGGTCATCACCTATAGCCGTGAACTTGAACAGGCCACTGCCGATCTGAAGGCGGCCAACGAGCGTCTAGAGGAACTAGACCGGCTCAAAGATGACTTCATCTCCACGGTTACCCACGAACTGCGCACGCCTCTGACTTCGGTGCGTTCGCTGGCAGAAATATTGCACGCCAACCCATCTTTAAGCGACCAAAAACACAGGCAATTCACTGCCATTATCATCAAAGAGAGCGAACGCCTGACCCGACTGGTCGGTCAGGTGCTGGACGCCGAGAAGATCGTGTCCGGGAAGATGCAGTGGCACCTGGCACCGGTGAACATCATGCATGTTATCCTGGAAGCGGTCGAATCCACGCGGCGCTTGATCGAGGAGAAAAAAATCGAACTGACCTTGGATCTGGACGAGAGACTGCCGTCCATCTACGGCGACCACGACCGCCTCATCCAGGTAATGGTGAATCTCATCTCGAACGCGGTCAAATTCTGCCCCCCTTCAGATGGCCTCATGACCATCACCCTGCGTTCGGACAGAAGCAATGTCCGTGTGGATGTCAGAGATAACGGCATCGGTATCAGCAAAAAGGACAGCGCTGTTATATTCGATAAATTTCAACAGGTTAAAAGTTTGGATACCGGTCGGCCGGTTGGATCCGGATTGGGGCTCAATATCACCAAGCATATCATTGAGTTCCACAAGGGACGCATCTGGGTGAAGAGCAAGCCGGGTAAGGGTTCGACATTTTCGTTTACCATGCCTAAAAAGGAATCGCTGGAATTAGTCCAGACACCGTATGGGGTGTGATTTGAAAAGGGTTCGAGGGTTCAAGGGGTCGAGGGTTCAGGGGTTCAGGGGAAACCCAGGGATCAGGAGTCTGGGGTCTGGAGTCGAAATCGAAATCGGGATCGAAATCGTTAGCAGGAGATCAGAAGTCTGAGATCGGAGGTCAGAACGCTTCCCTCCCCTGGCGGGAGGGATTTGAGGGAGGGGGCTGGTGGACTGAACGTCAAGGGGTCGAGGGTTCGAGGGTAAAACCAACACAATCCAAATCGGAATAATATTGTACCAGCCCTTGGACTCATTCCAAAAAATGGCATTTTTATCTTTAAGTGCCCGTAGCGGTACCCCACCCAGGAGAAAATCATGGCTGAAAAAGATGAGTACCACGCAACAATTGCCGATTTCATAATGGAAATACCGCTCTTTGACGAGTTGAAGAGCCACGAACTGGGGATCGTGGCCGACCACATGAACTTTTTTGAAATAGATGCAGGCGAAGTCCTTTTCAAAGAGGGCGACCGGGGTGATTATGTCTGTTTTGTACTCAAGGGCGGCCTGGATGTGGTCAAGGAGACCGGTGTGCCCGGGGAAACCGTTACCATCGCTACCATTGAGCGCAAACGGTCCATTGGCGAGATGTCCGTCATTGACAACACCACCCGGTCGGCTACGGCTATCGCCCGGTCCAAAACGTCGTTGGTGGCCCTGCCCCAAAAATCCTTCAATGCCATCCTGGAGCGCCACCCCAAAACCGGTATTAAAATTTTAAAGGGAATTGCCCGGCTGATGAGCATGAACATGCGTAAGACGTCCAGCCGACTCGCCGATTATATGCTGCCCATGTCATAGGGGCGCTGTAAAGCGTCCCCTTTCGCCCAATTACTGCGTCAGAGCCGTGTTCGCAATCCTCGAAATACTGCACGTATTCCTCCGGTCGCAAACACAGCTCTTCCTTGTACTTGAACGAAATTGAACGCTTTACAACACCCCTATCGGTTTTTTTGAAAACGGGCTTCTTTCTTTTGTCCTTGAACAAAAATGAACACTTTACAGCCACTTTCGTGGCTTGTTTACCTTCCCGCGTGCCGATTATTTCATGTGAAGACTACCACTTCCCAATCCTCGAAATACTGCACGCATTCCTCCGGTTGTGACCCACATTTTGAGAAATAGACCGGACGGGAAATCCCGCAACGCGGGGCAAACACAGCTCTTCCTTGTCCTTGAAAGAAATAGAACACTTTACAGCGCCCCTAAAAAGGGCCTCACTGTCAAAGCACAATAACAAAGCCTTGCATCGCGCAGAGGCGCAAAGGCGCAGAGAAACCCAAGAATTTTTTCCCGCTCCGCGGGATTAAAACCAGAAGGCTTTTGTACCCTGCAGTTCAATAAGGTCTTTCGCGCGATAGCGCGATGAAATCCTGTTTTTGCCTTTCTCTGCGCCTCTGCGCCTCTGCGCGAGAATCATGTTTTTACGGCGTAGCCAAAGCCCTCTGACCTGACCCCGAGGACAATGTTTCAAAAGGCTGAACAAAATCCTATTTTCTATGGGTTTTCCTTCAGCCTTCAGTCTTCAGCCTAAATAACCTATAACCATAACAATGACCGCGCCGGCGAGCATGAGGAGGGTGCCGGCGGCACGGATGGGGATGTTTTCTTCTTTAAAAAATAAGCCACCGAAGAAAACACCGATGAGGATGCTCAGGCGCTTGACGGAGATCATGTACACAACCTTCGTCAGGGAGACCGCCCAACCATGCAGCACGGCGTGTAGGTACATCAAAATGCCTGCCATGAGGCCCTTGACGGGTTTCCCGGTAAAGGTTCGCAACTTCACTTTTCCCAGCAACCACAGGACCAGGACCATGGATAGATTCAGGGCGGCAAAAAAGAGCACGGTAAAAAACATCACCGAAGAGTGGACAATGGCCACCTTGCCGATCACTACCGCAAACCCGAAAAGAAAGGCGACGATCAGCATGAGAATAGAGCCGGGTTCACGGGTAAAATGCACCGATCCCAGGCCGACCATGGCTTTCCGGGTATCCAGGTTGAGGACAAAACTGCCCAGCACCGTCAGCAAAATACCTGCCCCGCCCCACAGATTGGGCAGTTCCCCAAGAAACAGATGGCCTGGAATAATGGCAAAGATCGGCGTAAAAGCCAGGTAGGGCAACGTCAGGCTGAGGGGTGAAATCTGAATGGCCCGCATGTAGAGGGTAAAACAGACGGCGTTTAACGGGAGGCTGACCAGAAAACAGATTAGAAAGGTATTATCCAGTTGTGGTATTTCCACCAGGCAAAGCGTTGCCACGAACAGCGGCAGGCTAAAAAACATGGGAATGACCGCCATCTCATAGGATGAGAGCTGCGAGAAGTGTTTCTTGACCCAGGCATCTTGGGTGGCCACGACAAAGGCCGCAGCGATGGCAAGCAGTATCCAGAGCATGTTTTCAGGTATAAGGTAGAAGGTTTAAGGTAGAAGGTATTAGGTGTCAGGTTTAAGCGCTCTTACCTTCTACCTTAAACCTTCTACCTTATACCTTTCCTACACATTCAAAAGTTTGTCCGTGGTGACGCTGACAATACCCCAGATGGCATCGGCCGGCAGATGGGTATCAATGCTGCGGTCGAACAGGATAGACATTTTGGCCGGGAATTCCTCGTCCGCCTGCCACAGGAGGTAGTACACCGGTATCTTAGGAAACGGGCGGACACAGATGGCTGCATCGGCCAGTTGCTGGCTGGAGCCGCCTAACTGGGTACCTGCTTCCAGCAACTGTGCCGGGTTGCGCTCAAACTTAGCAATTAATTTGTCGGTTTTCAATTCATGCGGCCCCTGGAAGAACTGGGAATCTTTCAGATCCAGAGCACCTACCATTTCGTTAGCAAACGGACGATCGGTAACATTGAGTAAATAAACCAGGAGCATCAACTCCAGAAAAGGGTCCACAATCTGCCGCCAAAGACCGGGACCGCCTTTCTGGACCGTCTGTGCTTTCAAATCCACTCTGATATCCTCATTGAAGGCAGTTACCAGTAGCCTGCCCTCACCGTCGGACATGACGCCCGCGCGTGGGCAGAGCTCACGCAAGTCCAAAGCCTGCAACTTCTGCCAGTATTCCGATGGAACAACCACGGCATCTCCATAGGGCGCTCGGGTGGTCTTCTTTTCAGATCTTCGTCGTTTTTGCATATCCAGATATCCACGGCTGAATGGGTAGGCTCCCGCTCCGAAGTTTTCACAGGGGAATGCGTCGCAATCACGCATGCAGTAAGCCACCTGGTTGAATATAGCACAAGCCAGGATGGCACAGGGCGCCCCCAGCAGTTTTTCTTGAGCAGCGAGTTTGCGCTGCCCGGCCGGGCTGGTGCCGCTGCCGCAGCTCGAGCAAATGCCGTCCGTATTCAAACGGCAGACATCGCAGTTGATACCGCAGGCACCGGTGGGCATGGGTTTACCTCCTGATCCGATCGAGCTGCGCGACGGCTTCGATGTGGAAGGTATGCGGAAACATGTCCACCGGCTGGACCGCGGCCACCTGGTAGGTTTCCTTGAGCAGCGCGATATCGCGCGCCAGAGTGGCCGGGTTGCAGGAGACATAAACGATTCGCGGGGATCCGATGGCCAGCACTTTTTTAACCACGTCCTTGTGCATGCCAGAACGCGGGGGATCGATGATCATGACATCGGGGCGGCCGTCGTGCGCGGTCAACAATTGCCGGATGTCTCCCAGCAGAAAATGACAGTTGTCAATGCCGTTGCGCTCACAATTATTTCTGGCATCGGCAATGGCACTCTCGACGATCTCCATGCCGACAACGGTCCGGGCACTGTCCGCCAGACAGATGGCAATGGTCCCGGTGCCGCAGTAAAGGTCGAGGACTGTTTCAGAACCGGTGAGACCGGCATATTGTCGCGCGGTTTCATAGAGCGTTTGGGCACCACGGGTATTGGTCTGAAAAAAGCTGTTGGCGGAGATTTCGAACTCGAATTTACCAATGCGGTCTTTCAGGGTCCGGTCGCCGGCCAGGTGGACTTCGTATTCTCCGGCGGCCACGCCTGCTTTGCGTGTGGTGATGTTGTTGACCACCGCACTTACGCTGGGAAACGTTTCCCGGAGCATGGCCGTCAGAGGATCCAGGACCTGCCGGTTCTCGGCTGCGGTAACCACGTTGACCAGCCAGGTGTTCCGGGCGACCGAGTGCCGCAGCATTAAAAACCGCCAGAAACCCTTGTGGGAACGCAGACCATAGGCTGGCTTCCCGGAACTGCGCATATACGCTTTTACCGCGTTGCGGATGGCATTACCTTCTTCCGGGTGCAGGTGGCAGGTGTCGATATCCAGCACCTTATTAAACGTCCCGGGCACATGCAAGCCCAGTGCAAAGTCCATTTTGATTTCCGGATTACCCAATTCTTCCGGCATGAGCCAGCGCCGGTCGGTGCAGGAAAATTCCATTTTATTACGGTATCCGAACACCTTTTCCGAAGGCAGGGTCGGATGAACCGGAACATCTTTCAGCAGAGCCAGGTGCTCAAGAGATTCAACGACGTGCTGTCGTTTGAATTCAAGCTGACGCCGGTAATCCAGAAATTGCCATTTGCAGCCACCGCAATAACCGCTGTAGCGGCAACGCGGCTGGACTCGCAAAGGGGATGGCTCCAGCAGCTCGATGACCCGCGCTTCGGCAAAAGTCTTTTTCTTTTTGAAGATCCGAATAACGGCTCGATCACCCGGAACCGCCTGGTCCACGAAAACCGCCAGACCGTCAATCTTGACGAGCCCCCTGCCGCCAAAGGCGAGATCCGCAATCGAAACTTCAAGTTCCCGTCCCTTTTTAACAGTCATAAACCCCTCGGGCAATTAAAGAAACAGTTGGAAATAATTGTCAAAATTTGTTAGATTAAAAGCCGTTTCCAAATGACAAAACGGTTCCCGGCCTATTATTGATCTGTTCAACCGGCCAGTGCTGCGACCGGACCATGTACGCTTAACGCCAGTTTCCTGCGAGCGTTGCCCGGTGTAACACCGATGCGCCCTTTCAAGCAAGCAAAGACTCGCCCGGTCAAGGAATTTAAAATTTCGCCTGATACCGCCGTTACATTTCGGTCCGGGGGCTATCGTCTCAGCGGCACCCTGCACCTGCCGGACAGGCCCCACCCCCCCCCCGTCGTGATCGGATCACACGGGTTGTTCGGCACGGCTGCGTCCGCTAAACAGACTGCCCTGGCCGCAGCCTGTATGGCCGCCGGGATGGGCTACCTCCGTTTCGATCACCGCGGCTGCGGACGCAGTGATGGTGATTTCGAAAAAGTGACGACATTGGACGGCCGGGTGCAGGACCTGGTGGCAGCCGCTGCCATAATCTGCAACCGGCCGGATACGGGCAGCCGGGTTGGTTACTTCGGCAGCAGCTTGGGAGGCGCCGTTTGCATACGGGCATTCGGGCTGAAAACGCCGGCAGCAATGGTTTTGTGCGCTGCTCCGGCGCGCAGTAGTGATATCGATCCGGCCCGTGCGGCGGCAACGGACGGTTCCCCGGGGGCGGCCTTGCGCCCGACAGGACTGACGTTCGATGTGGCCTTGGAGGCGGCCGTCCTGCGGGAGGTCCTTGTTTTCCATGGGGATGCGGATGAGGTGGTCCCCTACCGGCATGCCGGCGAGATTTATACCGCTGCGGCCGGTCCTAAAAAAATGATTACCCTGCCCGGGGGTGATCATCGCATGACGGATGTCAACCACCAGAAGCTGTTCGTGGCCGAAACGCTTTGCTGGTTTAAAGACCGTCTTGGGACCCCGGGCAGTTCTTGACTATCGCTTTTACGGTATCAGATTCTAAAAAGATGTTGAACGCAATATGACCAATAAGGAGTTCCCATGGCTGAAAAACCCCAGTTGACCGTTCTACGCAGGTCCTTCATCCTATCGGTTGTCAGGCGCCTGGTCGCCCTGACCGTTGTTGCCGGGCTGGTATATGGCTTGGTTGCAGGGGTCTACGCCACCCGTACGATATTCAAGGTAAAGATGAACTACGCCGTGGTGCTGGAAAAATTCGGGGGCATCCGGCAAGCCGTAACGGAGGTCGGCTGGCATGCGCGCTGGCCCTTTTTCACCAAGATCGAGCAGGAAGTGACCCTGATGAACCAGCGGCTTTTTCTGGGGGGCCAACTCGAACCCATGCGGATCATATCCCAGGAAAATGTGGCCCTGTGGACATCGGCCGTGCTGACTTACCGCATCCGGGACTTGCATACCTGGGCCATTGAGAACCTGGACCCGTTGAGCATCCTCCAGGGTGACTATGACGGCATCGTCAAAGATATTCTCCAGGCCCAGGAGGTCGATCGGCTGGTCAGCGACCGGGAATCCATCAAGGAAGAGATTTTCAGTGCGCTTAAATCCCGTCCGATCAATGAAGGCGGGCCGACTTTGGAAAAGAAATATGGAATCGAAGTGGTCAGCTTCGTCCTCAAGGAGACCCGCTTCGGAGATAAACTGGTTGAGGCCACCGAAGAGAAAAAGCGCCGCGAACTGATTGCCGAAGCGGAGAATTATGCCGCCGACCAAGAAGCCAGCCGGATCCGTAAGCTTTATGCGGCCTATATGGAAAGTATTAACCAGCTTCAAAAGGCCCTCGGCCAACCGGACGGGTCGACCGACAGACAACTTTTAGAGTTTTTAGTGCAGCAAAAATGGGCCAGTGCCTACGAAAAGAACCAGGCCGGCCAGAATACGGTCGTCCTCCAAAACACCGGGGCTGCGCCAAACCTAACCCTGCCCGCACCCACAGACATGGTACCTGCTCCGGGGAGGAAATAATGACCCAGCGACTCACCAAAGAGATCAAGTATATTCGTCTTCCCGAGCAGCGAATCGGCGAAATCGAGGAACTGGTGAGATCGTGGCCCTATGAGACCAAGGCCTTTATGCGGGCCCGCCTGAACCAATACCGTCCCCGCGTCACCTCCCTGCACAACCTGCTCGACGGACTGCGTTCGCTTTTCATGAAGCCCAAGGAGCGAAAATTCGTTATCCTCAAGGATCCCAGCATCCTCACGGATTGGCAAAGGCGGTTCGAACTTTCCGGTCAGACCAATCCACAGGAAGCCTGGCACAAGATTCTGGAAAAAGAGGTGAGCGCCGGCGACTATGAGTACCTGTTATATCTGCTGGAAAAAGAACTCGCCGACATCCACGTGCCCGATGAGCTGAAAAAACTCTTCAACAAAATCTACCGGGCCCATATCCGCAAAGAGTATATCAGCGACCCCGAAGTACCGAAAGCGCCCCTTTTGCTCTTCGTGGGGCCCAGCGGCGCCGGCAAGACCGCCACGGTTACCGAAACCGTTGAAAAGGTGATCTTCATCAACGAAGTCCAGCCGGAGGTGGATCTGCAGAAGAAAAAGGAAAAGCTGCTGGCGGGAGAACCGATCTGGAAAACCCTCGAAATGGTCGATCCGGACCTGGTCATGGAGATTAACCGGCAAAAGAAATTACGGTTTTATAAACGCCTTTCCAAAATCCCCCTGGTCAATTCCATTTTTAAAAAGGTCATCAGCACAAATCTATCCGATTTGGTAGAACAGAGCCTGCCGGTGGACTACGCCATGGTGACGCCCAATGACTACCAGACCGCCCTGGCCGGCGAGCCCGGCAACTATTTCAAAAAGGCGCTGGGTGACCCCCGAAAGTCGGCCATCCGCCATGTCGAAGAGGCGCACAGTGCTTTCGGGAAGGCTTCGGGCCGGGAATCCGGCGTGGAACGGCAGCAACGGACCCTGATCGACACCTCCAACATCGTGATCGATGAGATCATCAATGGTCGTCGGGATTGCCTGCTGATAGCAACCAGCGATCAGCCCGAGCGCTTCGATTCCGCTATTTACCGACGTTTCGTGGAAAAAGGCAAAATCATCGACATCTCCGACTTCTGGATGACGGCCGATAATCTCCAAGAAGTCGTCCGGATGGAACTGCTGCGCAGCAACATTCATGTCGGCACGGAAGATGATCCCTACTGCGGCATCGACGGGACCTGCCTCGACCCGCACGAGACCCACGTGGCCGTTGAAAAACTCTACACGATTTTTAAGGAACGCAGCCTCAAGGTCATCCCCTCTTATGTGCGCAAACTGATAAACTCCATCATCCAGATCCGCGGGGATTTCAAACCGGAATACCTGGATGATGCTTTCCTGGTGCGCAAAGCCTTTGAGCTGGTGGCCAAAAATTCGTATGGCGATCTATATAAAAAAGTGGTCGACAAAATGGACCGGGACGTCCATTGGCAGGACTACGTGGGCAGCGTCAAGGATGTCTTTTCCGAGATGAGCAACAACTGCCTGTATTACGGTGTCAGCGAAGAGAAAGGGGTGGTGCTTAACGGCCCCCCGGGCGGCGGCAAAACCTTTCTGGTCCGGGCCTGGCTAAGTGAAAACAGCGACATCCATGATATCTCCACCAGTCCCAGCGCCCTGCAGGACCCGGTCAATCCGGTCGAAGGCGCCGTTGACAATTTGGAAAAAGTATATGACATCGCCAAGATGATCGCCCCCACGGTCACCTTTTTTGACGAAGGTGACTCCCTGGCGCCCAAACGCAGCCAGACCGGCGGCTCGCCCACCGATCGCTTGACCAACAAGTTTTTAAACCTCATCGACGGCGAAATTCCGCTCAACCAGGTCTTTACCGTACTGACCACCAACCGGCTGGATATCCTCGACCCGGCGCTGATACGCTCCAAGAGACTGAAAGTTATGGAAATATCAGGGCACATGGGACGCGATGATATCAAAGATATTGTTCGGCAGGCCGTGGCCGACATTCCCCTGGCATCCGATGTGGACGTGGACACCATCGTGGAATCGGCCAAGGAGATCTGTAATACGCCGGCCGACTATACCGCTTTTGTGGAAAAAGCGCTGAGTTTGCGCAACACGGAATACGAGGTGCTCACCCGCTTCCGTTCTCAGGGCGGCGAGCAGTTGGAAGTTAGGGAAAACTTCTTTAAATTCAATTTCAAAACCCTGATCGGAATCCTCGAGGCCATCCAGGCGCCCAAAGCCCTGATCACTGATATCAAGAAAAATCCGGCCAGCGTGACCGACCGGTATGACGAAATCCTGGACCAGACTGCCCGGGTCGACGCTATCGAGAACTACCCGGTGGTTGTCTCGCACCTGAAATCGGCGGTTCGGGAGATTTCCGGCAGCCCGGTCCGCAAAGGCAAGGTCCAGTTGGATAAGTTCCTGGAGGCCGAACTCAGCCAGGAACCCCAGGTGGGTTTCATTATCGGGGTGGGTGCCAATGACATGGCGGGGGTACTGCTGCCCATCGCCACCAGCTTGACTTACAAGCTGGGAGACGACCGCGTCCTCGTGACCGGGGCGGTATCCAGTTCCGGTTCCGCCACGGCCCAGATGGATATGGCGGTCAAGATGACCCAGCAATCCGCTCAAGAAGCACTCACCATGGTGAAAAACTATCTGCAAGGTCTCTATCCCAAGGTGAGCATGCCCAAGTTGCTGGGAGAATACCTCAGCCAGTACACGATTCACCACCAGTTGCTTTCGGCCTCTTATAATGTCGGCGGCCCATCGGCCGGCTACGCGCTAGCTATCAATACCCTGTCGTCCATTTTGCAGCTTCCGGTCTGGCACGATTTCGGGATCACCGGGGCACCCTGGACCAAGGGTGTCAAAAAGGATGAGGTCGGCGGATCGGTCATTATCGGCGGACACCGCAAGAAAACCGAACAGGTACTGCTGCACCTGCGCCGGATGTTCATGCCGCTGCAAAATTACTATGATTTGGAAAAAGAATTCGTCTACGGATTCTGGGGCCGGAATAAGGACATCCTGGGGGTCACCCACTTTGGCGACCTGGTGCCGGAGATCATGTGGCTGGACGACGAATGCGAGGCTATTCAAAATGACCTGATCAAAACCCGGCTGGAATACAAGCGAAACAATTATATGAGCAACAAGACCGATCCAAAAATGAAACAGCACATCCTCAACCGCAAGGAAACGCTCCGGGAAGTGGTTGAAACGGAAATCGTGAAACGTTTGCGGTCCGTCCACACCTATCTGACGAATCCCGGCCGCGATCAGCTTCTATCGGTATCCGAAATCTTCGCCAAAGAGGACCATGGCCACTTTTACGAAGTTCGGATGGCCTTCGAGAAGATCAAAGAGAAGATTCGGACCATGGAGTAAAGAATCCCGGCCTGGAGAGGCTGAGTCACGATATTCAATTTGGCTTCAGGTCGATAGGCTATAGGCCTTTAGGCTGTAGGGAAACCTCAGGATATAGCTTTTAGCAGTTAGCTCTTAGCGATTAGCGATCCGACTTTGCACTTCAGCAAAAAGCCAATGGCTGATAGCTAACAGCCCTTTAGCGACAGGGCCGGCCTGATCCAGCTCATCCCCCCTCCTCATATCCTGCCGAGTGCCTCGGTGGGCATTGGGCATAACCGTTACCGGCGCCAATGATGCTTGTTTAAAAATGCCTGCACAGCCTCCCGGTATCCGGGGCGGGTACTGCTGTCACTGTGCCCGGCTCCGGGGGCAATGAACAAGGTGGCCTGTTCGGGCGCGAAACGCTGCTGCAACTGCCGGGCGAATTGGACGGGAAAGCGGCGGTCATCGGCGCCGTGGATAATCATTACCGGGGCCCGTACTTCCGGAGCCAGGCGCGCCGGGCTCAGTCGATCCAGGGCGCCCCGGTAGTAAAAATTCATCCACAACAGGATCATGGGCCCCAGCAAACTACCGAAGGCCCGATTGAACCACCGGTAGAGGTTCAACAGGGCTGGCCGGGTGTAAGCATATCCGGCTTCCAGAAACAGCATTTGAATGCGGTCCGGTTTACGCCAGGCGGTTATAATGGCCGCACCGGCGCCGGCGGAATGCCCGTACAGGATGATATCTGCCCCAATCCAATCCATGACGGCCTCGATATCTTCGGCAAACCGGAGGGCGGTCATCACGCGCCGCGGACTTGAATTGCCATGGTCGCGGGCACTGTGCAAAACGGTCGTATACCCTATGTTCCCGAACATGCGCGCCCGGTTGACCATCCGGTCCCGGTTGCGGCCCCAGCCGTGGGCCAACAGCACGATGCCGCGACTTTCGCCGGGCGGTTCGATGCGCCAAACCTCGATTTTACCGCCGTCTATGGCTGGTATGAACGTATCTTCAATGAATCCCCAGTCCGGCGGGTCGCTGACCGGGCGCCGTGGAAACGCTTGTACAACGAAGGAAAGTGCAAAGGTTAATACCAGGTAGACGGCGGCCAGACCTGCAAAAGTCCAAAATATCAGCATGTCTTGATCAGCTCTTTACGCAGTTTGTTCATGGCCACCGCGGCAAACAGTCGTTTGTTCTGTTCCCGGTTTCGCACGGGGAATTGATACGTAAACCCGTGCGATGTCTTGGGCGTGGCCAGGCCTACACAGAGGGTGCCGACCGGCTTTTCCGGGGTGCCGCCGCTGGGACCGGCAATCCCGCTGGTGGCGATGGCGTAGTCCGCTTTTGATACCTGCCGGGCGCCCAAGGCCATGTGGCGGGCAGTTTCGGCGTGGACGGCCCCATGCTCCCGCAAAACGGCGGCCGGCACATTCAAAATATGTTCTTTGGCGGAGTTGGCATAGGTAACGCCGGAGAATAGAAAATAGTCTGAACTGCCTGGCACGTCGGTCAATTGACTGGCGATGAGTCCACCGGTGCAACTTTCAGCAACCGCGATTGTAGCGTTTTTAGATACCAGCAAGCTTCCCAATGTCTCGGCCAGGGATTGTCCCTCGGTTGAAATGACAGTGTCCCCGAGACAGGCACAGACCTCTTCCTGGGCAGCGGCAATCCGGCGCACCAACTCGCGTCGATCGTTGCCACGGCCGTACAATTTGACCTGAATGAAGGGAAAAGAAGCCCGCAGCCCTAAGCGGAGTTCGGGAAACCGATCGGGAATAGCAGCGATTTTCTCGTCCACAACCGATTCGGGCAGGCCAAATGTATAGATGCTTTTAACAATGGCTGCCAAATGCTGCTCACCCCTGATCCGAGCGATAGACGGCAGGACGGCATCCTCCAGCATGCGCCGCATTTCATGCGGCACGCCGGGCATGAAGAAGAAAACACACTTGTCAATGCGCATTTCAAAGCCAGGGGCCGTCCCCACCCGGTTGTCGATCCAGACGGCGGTCTCGGGAAAAAGCGCCTGTTTGCGGTTTTGCGGGCTCATGGGAATGTTGCGTGCGGCGAAGAAGGCCGCTACCGTTTCAAGGGCATCAGGGTTGAGTTGGAGTTCAACCCCCTTTGCCTCGGCCGCCGCCTGGCTGGTGATGTCGTCCATGGTCGGTCCCAGGCCACCGGTAACAAGGGCGATATCGGCCCGGGCGGCCGTTTCCCGTAAAAGATTCCGCATTTGGTCCAAATCATCGCCGACACATATGTGTCGGGATACTTCAACGCCTATTTCTTCAATTTTATCGGAAATATAGGCACTGTTTTGATCCACAAGCGCCCCTGTCCTGATCTCATCTCCGGTTGCAATAATATCTGCGATCATGCGCGCCGCCTACCTTGGGTTCTTGGTCTGATGATGACTCTCCGGTCATACAACTGTCGCGGCCATAAAACAACTTTTTTCCTGAAAAATCAGTGGGGTCGCCCAAATTTAAGCTGGCAGACAGGTTGACAACCGGTATTTGCTCTTATACTTTAGCGGGTATGGGATGCTGGTAGAAACTGTCTCAAAAAAGTCTTCCTGTCGGGCGACTTGTGCGGCGTAGCCTAAGGCGTAGACTGAACCGCAACCAAAATCCGTTTTTTGAGATAGCTTCGATTAACCTTGTTTACGGAAGGAAATCGTCATGCGGACCAAACAATTCCTGAAAGCTGTGGCTGCGGCCGCGGTTGTCCTCTCATTTTTCATGTTCAGCGGTTGCGCATCTACCAAAGTCGAGCGCATCGATGTAGATGAAACCGTTGATCTTTCCGGCCAATGGAACGACACCGATTCACGCCTGGTTTCCGAAGAGATGATTAAAGACGTCATGAGCCGCAGCTGGCTTGAAAGATACAAGCGAGCCAACCGGGGACATACCCCGGCCGTGATTGTGGGTTCCATTCGCAATCGCAGCGACGAGCACATCAATACCCGCACTTTCGTAAAGGATCTGGAGCGGGCCCTGGTCAATTCCGGTGAAGTCGATTTCGTGGCCAGCAGTGGTGAACGTGAAGAGCTTCGGGAGGAAAGGCTCGACCAGGCCGCGCATGCCTCGGAGGAAACCGCCAAAGAGGAAGGGCAGGAAGTCGGTGCAGATTTCATGCTCCAGGGCTCGATCAATACGATCACCGACCGGATCGAAGGCAAACAAGTAAAATATTACCAGGTCAATCTCGAACTGGTGCAGATCGAGAATCACAAAAAGGTCTGGCTTGGGGAGAAGAAGATCAAGAAATTCGTCAAACAGAGCCGTTTCGGATTCTAGCCCGACCATGCACCGCCTGATCCCGGCCACCTTGGTTCCAGTTATCTGGGGCCTTTTCATGCTTAGCGGTTGTGCTCACCGACTGGATTACAATCGCTTGTATGCACAGCTGCAAAACGGTGAATGCCGGGCGGCATCCCTCCATATCGAAAAAAGCCGCGACAATTACGGCAGCAATGCCCAGTTGCTCTACCTGCTGGATTCGGCCATGGTGCACCTCCAGTGCCATGATTTTGAAGCCGCTCAGAAAAACTTTCATGCTGCCGAGCGCCTGGCGGAAGCACTCTGGACGGAAAGTCTCAGCCGGCAGGCCGCCTCCCTGGTGACCAATGAGTATCTCTTGAAATACCCCGGTGAGGATTACGAACGCGCCTTGATCAATATGATGTCGGCCCTCGGGTATCTGCAGAGTGGCGCGTTTGACGATGCGCTGGTCGAAATCCGGCGGCTCGATTCGCTGCTTTCGCTTTACAATAATAAATACGAACAAAAAAACGTTTACAAGGAAGATGCGTTCGGCCGTTATCTTAGTGGAATACTCCATGAAGCCGACAATGCGTTGGATGACGCCTTTATCGACTATCGCAAGGCAGTGATCGCATATCGCGATTATGAAAAATATTACGGCGTCCCGGCACCGGCAGCGTTGATTGAAGACCTGTACCGGGTTGCGGTGGCCGTGGATCGTATGGAAGATGTAGAGCGCCTGCTGTCTCGGGACAGTCTGCAACGGCGGCCGGTCCCATCCCCCAACCACCAGATGGGTAAACTCGTTTTTCTGCAGCTCAGCGGGCGGGCGCCGGCCAAAACACAGGGACAGGTGGTGGTGCCAACCGGTGGTGGTCCAATAACGGTGGCCTACCCGCGTTTGTTGCTCATGCCGCCGGACTGCAGGGAACATCGACTGACCCTGGCCTCACCGGACGTGGTTATCGTTGCCACCCTGGACCTGGTCGAAGACATCAGCCGTATCGCGCTTAAGAACCTCGAGGACAAAAAGGGGCGAATCATGGCCAAAACCCTGGCCCGGGCGGTGGCCAAGCAGGTGATCATCGAAGGTCTGGCCAACAGCAACAATGAAAATGCAGCAATGGCCGTGCGGACGGCCCTGAATATCGCCAACTTGTTCCTGGAGCAAGCGGATACCCGGTCGTGGAGGACGCTGCCCGGCCAGATCTACATGGACCGACTGTTCATTCCACCCGGGGAGTACACTGTACAAAGTGCCGCGTGCGGTGGTAGCCCCCATAAATTGCAAAATATTCTGGTGAAGGCCGGAAAAACGCATTATATTGTTCATGATGACCGCTTCATCGCGGCGGCTGCAATAGAATGAGGTGACCCATGCGAACAATACTCACCACCATGCTGGTTTTGCTGCTGTTTGGAATCAGCGGATGTGCCACCGGCGGGAAAAAGGCACCGACGCAGGAAATAGACCCTTTCCCGGAATCCCGATTTTTGACTGCTGAGGGGACCGGCGAAACGGAATTGGAAGCCCGCCGCGAGGCCCTGGCGGCCCTCTCCGGTATCTTCGAATCCAAAGTACACGCCGAAACAACCTCCCGGGCCAGCTCCGCCATCGGCACCGGCGGGGATGAGGTGTTTGAAAAACAGGTTGTATCAAGTGTGGCGGTTGTTTCCACGGTGCAGCTTACAGGGGCGAAAATAGGCCGGGTCTGGCGGGTAGAGGCCGGTGCGGCGCCCTATCACGCCCTGGCCGTTTTGGATCGCAACCAGGCCGGCCGAAAATGGGCGGCCGAGTTGGATACCGTCCAGGCCCTGGTAACCGCTGAACTCAAAACTTTGGATCAGACTGCCGGACGGGTGCAGCGCTTGGCGGCCCTTAACAAAGTCCTGGCCGGCCTGCTTCGCGAGCAGGCCCTGGAAAGCCGCCTGCGCGTATTGAATTACCCTGCGCGGGCGACACTTGACGCGGATATGGAAAAAATTGCCACTGAACTGATCGAACTGCGTTCACAGATCAGGCTTTTCATAGAGCTGTCCGGCGACGGGCATGCAGCGGCGGCGGCCCGTATTGCGGATACCCTCACGGCGAACGGTTTCCTCCTCAGCGCTGAGCCGGATCGCGCCGATGCCGTGATTCACGGTAAGATTCAAACCCGGCCCCTGGAACTCAATAATCCCCGGGCCTATTTTGTCAGGGCCATGGCGACGGTCGAGGTCATCGAAAACGATACCGACGCAACCCTGGCCAATCTGAATGCAGATATTCGCAAAGGGCACGTGGATCCAAACGAAGCCCAGCGTAATGCGGTACTCAAAGTGGCGGACACCATTGCCGAGCGGCTGACGGCTGTCATTGGTTTCAAAGTACCGGCCGACATGCAGTAGGCGTTGAAACGACCCGGGGGGAAATTCCCCGGTGAGGTATTAAAAAAATACGACACGCTCTGCAAAATGTAACCGGGCGATAGTGAAAAAAGGAGGTCCCAATGCTGAAACGCTTATTCTTGTTGCTGCTGGTCCTGGCCATTGGCGGACTGCTGGTGGCGGGCTGCGGCAAAAAAGTCAAAAAGGTGGATAACGAGGTCCTCGAAGAGGAATTCAAGCACGCCCCGGCCTGGGTGCTAGGGAATTATGAAGAGGGCAGCATAGTTGCAGTGGGCTCGGCCGTCATCGGCAAATCCGGCATGCAGTTTGCCAAGACCGAAGCCCTGGCCCTGGGACGCAATGAACTGGCCCGGCAAACCTCCATCAAGGTAAAAGCGCTGGTCAACAATTTCGTTCAGCAGACCGGACTCGGTGATGAGCAGCTGGTGGACCGTTTTTCCAAACAGATGACCAAGCAGATCACCAATGTGACCCTCTCCGGTTCCCGGCAGAAAGATCTGTGGATTTCGCCCAGCAAGGAGCTCTACATCCTGGTGGTGATGGATCCTGCGGCCGTCAAAGCAACGGTTAAAAAAGAGCTGACCACCTCTTATAAAAACGACCAGGCGCGCTGGCAGGAATTCAAGGCCAAGAACGGCGAGGCGGAGCTGGACCGCGAAATCGAGAAAACGTTCGGAAAGTAAATTGTAAGGTGGTAAGTCCAAAGGCTGAAGACTGAAGGTGTTGCTAATAGGCTTCAGCCTTCAGCCTAAGACCCTCAAGCGCCCCATACCCCCGGAATAGCCGTATCGCAGAATTTACATTTTCCCTTCTCGATGTGAAACGCGGCGATGCGGTAACCCCGTCTGCGGATGATGATCTCACCACACTGATGACAACGGGTGTTGTTACCCGGATGACCCGGTACATTGCCCAGGTAGACGTACCGGATGCCCGCCTGGAGCGCAATTTCTCGAAATTCCTCCAACGTGGAAACCGGTGTCGGGGCCAACCGGTCGAGCCTGTATTGCGGAAAGAAACGGGAAAAATGCAGGGGATAATCGGTACCGAGGTTTTCCAGGATCCAACCGCACATGCGTTTGACCATATCGGGATCGTCCACGTAGCCGGGAACTACCAAGTTGGTCATTTCAAAATGAACCCCGCGTGCGTGGAGCGCTTTAAAGGTATTGAGCACGGGATCCAACCGGGCGCCGTTCAGGCGGCGATAGAGCACGTCGCTGAAGGATTTTAAGTTGACATTGGCGCCGTCAATGACCTTACAGAGCTCTTCCAGCGGCTCCTGATTAATATAACCTGCAGATATTAATACGTTTTTTATTCCTGCTGCTCTGGCCGCCCGAGCACTGTCCAACGTGTATTCATAGAAGGTGACCGGTTCGGAGTACGTATACGCCACCGAGACGCTATCCGTTTTCAGGGCGGCCCGGGCCACATCCTCCGGGAATAGGTCGGCATGACGTACCTCGTGGGGTTTTTTCTGAGAAATTTCCCAATTCTGGCAATTCAGGCAGCGCAGGTTACAACCGGTCGTGGCAATGGAAAAACTACGGGTACCCGGCAGGAAATGGTACAACGGTTTTTTTTCAATCGGGTCCACGTGTACGGCGCATGGATTGCCGTAGACCAGGCTGTAGAGCGTGCCGTCGATGTTTACCCGGGAACGGCAGATGCTCCGGTCTCCTGGTGCCAGGATACAGGTGTGGGGACAAATACCGCAGATGGTCTGGTTGTCGGCCGCTTTCTGGTAGTGATAGGCTTCCCGCGACCATTTCCAGGGGTGTGCCGGTGCATCGGATTTAAAGACATGCCCCCGGATATCCGGCCCTGTCCCGGCCTTGGCAAGCCGGGGCCAGGTTGCCTGAAAAGGCAACTGGGTGCACAACGCCGCGGCGCTGCAGCATATAAATTGTCTTCGGGATAGCTTCATGTGAATTGCTTTCGCAATTGGCTATTAGCTGTTAGCAGTTAGCTATTGGCTTTTTAAGAACAAATCCTGGCCTGACTTCCAATTTCTCTATTTTGGGCATCTATCTTTAGACCTTTGGGGTCGATTTTTTTACCTAACAGCTAAAAGCTAAAGGCTAATAGCTTTTTTTCAACCCGACGACCAACAAACTGGTCACTTTCAATCCGATTAACGCCAGTAGTGTGCCGGCCAGGCCCAGGTAAGGAATCAATAGCACACTGACCATTAGCGCGCCACAAGCAGCGCCGATAAGATCTGCCGAAAAGGCATAGGCAACCCGGGCCTGATCCTCTCCTCCGGTTTTGAGAGCCAGGGGGAACTGGCAGCCGCACAGAAACGACACGCAGAATCCGAACAGCAACAGGGCTCCGCTGGATGGCCGGGCGTTTTCCGGCAAAATCAGCAATGCCAGGAGGACCCCAAGCGCAATCAACAGGCTGTCGGTCCACTTGAGGGCCTTTTCGGCTTGCGGCCTGAGTTTTTGGCCCAGCAGGGCCCCGGGCAACAAGCCGGCCAGAAATATGGTCACGATCAGGCTTACCTGGGAATAAATGTAACCAAAAAAGATCTGAAACGCAAAAATAACCATGATCTCACTGCCCATGGTCATGAATCCGGTACAGAACAGCAGGTATTCTTCCCGTGACATCCGGACGGCATAACCTGCCAACAGGACGCCCAAAATCAGGTACAACCATTGGGGCGATGACCCAAATTTGGTAAACCAGCGGGCAAACATCAATCGCATGAGATAGGGTTCGGTATCCCGATTCACCGGAATTTCGACTAAAACCTGCCGGGAGAGGTCCGCAATGCGCTCCGCGGAAATATTGCCGTAAAAATACCCGCCCACGTAGTCGGTTTGAATCCCTTTTTCTTCCAACCGGACGGGTATATCATCATCAAGGGCGGTGTCACTGCAGATGAAAAAGATCCGGCTCCCCGGCAGTAACAGGACATGGTTAAAATGCAAACGCACCGTTCGATGCAGGGAAGAGACGAAACGCTGCCGCGCCGCACTGAGATAATTGGCATAGCCTTCAACGGAAAAGCTCAAGACCCCCCCTGTTTTCAGATGCTCCTTTACCAGACGGTAGAAGGCGGCGGTATAATAGCGGTTGGCCTGAAAGGTTTCCGGATCGGAAATATTGACAATCACCACATCATAGCGTTTATCGGTGTCGGCCAGATAGGCGCGCCCATCCTGGTCTATTATGTTCAAGCCCTTGATTTGTTTTAACAACTTAAATCTGAAGTGGACATCTGTGATAACAGGGTTCAGTTCCACATAGTCCACAGCCCGTGGTTGGTATTTCTCCAGCTCTTTGAACATGCCTCCTCCGGCCGAAATGATCAGAACTTCGGCCGGTGACCGGGCTTGGGACATGGGATAGTGTATGGCAGCTTCGGCAGCCGCAACATCCAGGTTGCTGGTCAACGGGGCCCCATCATGAAATATGGTGACCTGCTCCCGATCTTGAACAGCGGTCACCCGGCCGTATCGTGATTCCTGGTACCAGGCAAGCCGGCCTTTGGTCGGTTGGAGGGACGGCATTTCCCACCATAGGCCGGCGGCCAGGCACAGCACCGCGGCGCTGGCCGCAATGCCCGTGGCCAGCGCTGCTTTTTCGCCGTGCCGGGCAACGTTAAATGTAGACAGCACGAGGATCGCGGAGGCGGCTGCCATGGCTTGCAGCGGTGTACACAGGAAAATCAAGACAAATGCAAACAGGGCCCCGCCGGCACAATCCCCGATATTGTCGAAGATATAGACCCGCGCGCCCCCATAGTCCGGCTCAGCGGACCTCAAAACGGCCAGGGTATAGGGCAGCATGAAACCGACCAGGACGCCATAGGGTCCCAGGGTGGCAAAGACGAATCCAAGGGTCTGATAAAAACCGGTGGAGGCCCCCGGTGTAAAAATCGCATCCCGGCCCAGCCGGATGGCCAGTAGCGTCGCCATCGGCAAGACCGCCGTGAGCAGTGAGAGCGCCGCCAGCCGGCCGATATTGGCCGGCCGGAAACGTCCGGTGATCAAAGCGGAGAGATAGCCGCCGAGGCCGCCGAGCAGCAGCCAGGCAAAGAAGATCAGCGCGATGACGTATTCGTTGCCCTGAAACTGCGTCAGATACTCGCGGATGATCAATAGTTGGGAAACGACCGAGGATAGGCCCGTGGCCACAACCAGGGCAGCCAGGTGCTTTTCAGGGTTCCTCTTCAAAACTGATTACCTGATAGGTTTTGACATCCAGAGCTCCCGCCTGCCAGGTGCGGGCCGGCAGGCCGGCCTTCGTGCACAGACGACTGAGAAAATCATCGGGCCGGGGCAGTTGCTTCCAGACCTGGGGTAGAAAGGTGGCCTGCTTGTGTCCTTTGCTGATGATAACCCCGTCCACGTTGGGCCGCAGTTTCCGGATGAGGTCGTCCCCACCGCTATACTCCAGGGGGCGTGGATCGGTCAGGATGCTGATTTCAATATGCACCTTGTCCAGTTCCGCTTCTGTGAGTGGGCTGAAACGCGGGTCGTGAAAAGCCGCACTGATGGCATTCTGCCGCACACCGTCACGCAAATTCAGCGTAGAGCTCATATTGCCGATGCAGCCCCGCAGTTGGCCGTTCAGGGTGAGCGTCACAAATGTGCCGCTTTTTTTATCGTAGCACTGTCCTGCAGTTTTTCTTCCAGGGATGCAGTCGCTTCCCCATCAATTTCGCGGCCGATTTTTTCCGTAATTGTTCGACGGGCATGGTCCAGAAGAACGCCTCCCTGTTCCGGGCGGTTGCAATTTTCCATCGGGATTTCCCCCCTGATGTGACTGGTTTCATAAAACGCCACGGCCGAATAGCCGACGACCCGGGCCTTGTCCCCGGCCGTATCGCCGCTGTTGGTGTAATTGAGAAGGCGCGGCTGCCATTTCTGCGCCCGGGCCAAGTGCAGGATAACGGCTATGGGCGCCCTTCCGCAGGAGCTGTTCTGCCGCTGCAGCAGTTTCTCAGGTTCCAGGTTTTTTATCAACTCCAGGGTGCCGCGATCCCAGGTTACCGCCTGCTGGTAAGGCAGGAAATGGGAAAGATCGGAGCTGGCCACAAGCAGCGTTTCCCTGTTGAGGACCGGTTGCAGGGTCGACGCAACCAAGTCAGGTGCAGCGGCCCCGATTACGATGGGTACCAATTGGAAAGCACCCAATGCATATTGCAGGAAAGGGAGCACGACCTCCACGCTGTGTTCGGTGCGATCACTAAACGGACTGTATTCAAAAAGGTTTGATGTCTCCCTGAGGTGAACGGCGTCCGGGTGCAGCGGCAGGCGCCCCAGGGGCGTATCATAGGCCTTTACGGCACTTATAGCAGCTGCGGATAGTCCGACGCGATGGTCCGGCCCCATGACAATCACCTTCGAAAACTGCCGCCCGTTCAGGTGGCGGTTTACGTGGGCGGCGGTATAACCAGAATAGATATATCCAGCGTGCGGAATGATCAGCGCACGCAGGTGTCCTTCGATATTCGCGCGGGAGGCGGATTTTTCGGCCGTGGAGACGAGTTTGGCGATGGTCCGTTCCAGCTTGGTGCGGTGGGCCGGATAAAACAGGCCGGCGTATACCGGGTCGCGTACCTGTGACGCCGCCAGGGGAGCCGCCCCGACCGTCCACAGCAGCACGAGTGTCCAAATCCCTAATTTCTTGAAGCCCTTAGCCAGCATGCTGAATTCAATATACGGTAATAACAGGTAGTTGTCAAAGATGAAAAATGATTGGTCTAATATGGATAGTGTGCTATCAATATGAGATTCATGCTCCCGTTCACTTTAGACGCTGAAGAATGAAAATGAGGAGACCATGCTGATTTCGCTGAGAACTGATTTCCGTGTTTCCAAAGCATTGGTACTTTTTTTACTGGCGGCAAGTCTGCTCATCCTGCCCGCCCCAGTAAACAGCGATGAAGATCGCGCTTTCACCGCTTTTATCCAGAAATTCGCCACCGGGCGGATTGATTGGGACCGGGGGATCATATACGGCACCGGCCGGGCTTATCTGGACCAAAACGCCGACTCCATTCCCATGGCCTTGAGGGCTGCCCAGGTTATCGCCGCCAGTAATATTCTAAAATTGGTCGCAGGGGTCAACCTTGATGACCGGCGCAAGCTGGGCGAGCTAGGCAACGGCAACTTCGTGATTCGCCTGAAAGGATTTCTGCGGTTTGTCGAGCATGAGTCCCGGCTGATTGAAGACACTGCCCGCCCTTACTACGAGGTTACCCGCAAAACCCACCTAACCGGGATCTCGGGCCTAAACTTGCAGATACTCACCCACATGCCGGCCGGCCCGGACCGGTTGAGCTTTCCGCAGCAGCCGGGTGAACCGGTTGTTGAGAACACGGACGCCCCTTGGCTGGTGATCGATGCCCGCGATCTGCCGGGACAGGGCAAAGTACAACCGGCGCTCTTTCCCAAAATTGCAGCCCCGGCCGGCGAAACAATTTACGAGCTCGGTACCATCAACCCCAAGGCCCTGGAAGAAAGACCGATGGTCAGTTATGTGGAATCTGCCGAAGACCTCCGGCATCTGCAATCAAGCGGTTTAACGCCCGCCAGTCTGGCCCGTTTGGCCGAGCTGCTGCTTGGCCCGCCTGCGGCGATCGCGGATGATAGCCAGACCCGCAAAAAACGGCGGCGCTTCATCGTGAAAAAGGCCCAGGGGCTGGAAGGACTTTCCAAGACCAACCTGGTTATCTCCCAAGACGACGCCCAGGCATTGCAGGCTGAGGATTCGGCCAGCCAGATCTTGAAAAACTGTCGGGTCATTGTCATTGTTTCCAGTCCTGTCGGCGGGGTTGAAGGCCGGACCCCCCTGTATCTGACCGTCAGATAAAATCGCGCGATCATGGGGGCGCCGGTACATGCCCCCCACGTACTATCCAATACACTTATTTTTTGAATGAGACGCCTTTTTCTCCTACAGCTTTGTTTAACGATCTGTTGCGTCAGCCTGGTTGCAGCCATCGTCGGCGGTGGGTATTACTACGGATTTTTTCAGCGGGCCGATAATTTCCTGTATGACCTGCATTTTAAATGGCGAGGTGATCAGGCCCCATCCGACCGGATCACGCTGGTGTTGATGGACCAGAAAAGTGCTGTTGATCTTGAGCGCCGGCAGGGTAGTTGGTCCCGCCGCCACCTGGCGCGCGCCATTGAAAACCTCAATCGGGCCGGGGCCGTCGTCATCGGCATAGACCTCATTTTTTCTTCCCCTTCCCCAGACCCCCAGGACGACCTGATCTTGACAGCGGCCATTCAGTCCGGTGGAAATGTGGTCCTGGCACGGATTTCCTCCTCCCACGGCAAGGAGATTACGGCCCTGGATCGGTTTCAGGCAGCCATGACCGGTGATGGTTTTATCGATGTCCCCCTGGATGTGGACAACATCTTGCGCAAAGTCCGCTTTTTCAACGCCCGAAGATTACCGGACGGTAGCCTGGAACTGGTTCCCTCCTTTTCCCTGGAACTTGCTCGTGTCTTCTATAATATTGAATTTATACCAGATTTCTCAGGAAAGGAGTTCTTTACACTCGGATCACAAAGCGATACGGTCCTCACCCTACCCTATCCGGAACTGCTGATTAATTTTGGCGGCAACTACGCCGCCTTCCCCAGTATTTCCTTTGTGGATGCCGTCAACAATCACTTCGATCCCGCTGCGGTCAATGGCAAAATAGTCCTGATCGGAAGCAGCCTCGTATTTGAAAAGGATTTCTTCAGTACCCCCTACTCGCGTTTTACGCGACCGCCGCAAGCCCTGACGGCCAAATTCGGCCAGGTGGAAACCGGTATCCTCGGCGACAAGGACCTGGGCATTTCCTGTCATGCCTGGGCAACCGAGACCATCCTCTCCAAGCGTTTCATTAGCAAGCGCCCCCGTCGGGAAGTGCTGATCGGGACCCTGCTGGCCGGATTGGGCGGGTTGGTGTTTTATCTGCCGGTGGTCGGTATTTTCGGCTCCACGCTTATCCTGATAACCGGTTTACTGGGGGCTACCGGCCTCAGTCACCATCTTTTCATGCAGAACCTTACCTGGATGGAGATAGCCCCCCTATTGGCGGTGTGGAGCTTGCAATTTGTGATGGGGGCAACCCTGCAAAAAAGCGTTCAAAGGAAGAAATCCTTAATGATAACCGATTTATTCGGCAAGTACCTGGCCCCCGATGTGGTTAAGGAACTGCTCAAGGATGAGCAGTCTGATCGCCTGGAAGGCCGCCATTGTGATATAACCGTCCTTTTTTCGGATCTACGCGGATTCACCTCTCTGGCCGAAAAACTGGGTCCTGCCCAAACCGGGAACCTGCTCAATGCCTATTTTGATGTGATGATTCCCTTGGTATTCAAGCGGCAGGGTACCCTGGACAAGCTCATCGGTGACGCCATCATGGCCTTTTTTGGGGCGCCCCTGGATATCGAAGACCATCCCGATGCCGCAGCGCGCTGTGCCCTGGCCATGCTGGCCGCCATCGCGACCCTGCGGCAGCAGGATATCCCGGGTGCTGCCAAGCTGGACCTCGGGGTAGGCTTGAATACCGGCCGCGCTATTGTCGGCAATCTCGGGTCCCAGCAATTCCGAGACTATACCGTCATCGGCGATGCCGTGAATCTGGCTTCCCGGCTGGAATCTTTGAATAAGGTCTACGGAACACACATTATTATCAGTGAATCCACGGCTGTACAAATTCAGGATCGGTACCGGTTGCGCAAGCTCGATACGGTCCAGGTAATCGGAAAAGACACCCCGGTGATGATTTATGAATTGTTGGCCTCAATTGAAGAAGCCGACGGCACCTTGGAAGATCTGGCCGCTCTATACGAAGCCGGGCTGCGGCATTACACCCGGCGAAACTGGTCACGGGCCTTGACGCATTTCCAGGACGCCTTGGTTCGCTGCCCGGGTGATCAACCCAGTCAATTGTTGATCCACAGAATAGAAAGATATATGCAAGCCCCTCCCCCGGAAGGCTGGCAAGGCGTGACGGTGTACGATTACAAATGAACAGTTGAACTCGGACAATTGTTTTTTATATTAGACCGCTAAACCAAGGCAACGGAAGGAGGCTGCTATGAAAGCTCATCAGGTCGTAATCATGATGGCCCTGCTATTTATGGCGGGGACTGTGCTGTTGACTGGTTGCGCACCACAGCCGGGCACCGTAACACTTCAGAATTATGAGAAATTGAAATTCGGTATGTCCTATGATGCGGTTGTCGCCATCCTTGGTAAACCGCAGCAGACCGCTCCGTTTATGGGCATCCAACAGTGCACCTGGGTCAGCGGCGAGCGCCACATCCACGCCAAATTCATGTTCAATCGCGCCGTGTATTATTCCAGTAGAGGCCTGCAACAAAATCCGCCGCGCCCAACCCATAAATCCACCAGCGGCTGACGGCACGGCGTACATAAAAACAGTCCGAAAATCGATGATTGCCCTTAAAACTAAAAAAAGGGCCCGCAGAGATGATGTTTCTGCGGGCCCTTTCTTGTTGTTTGGAGGCGGCAACCAGATTCGAACTGGTGAATAACGGCTTTGCAGGCCGCTGCCTTACCACTTGGCTATGCCGCCGGTGGATCTCCGCGAAACGGTTACTGTTAATTTCCGCGGCCCCAAATAAAAATGGAGCGGGAAACGGGATTTGAACCCGCGACTTCGACCTTGGCAAGGTCGCACTCTACCACTGAGTTATTCCCGCTCAGAAGTTGTGTTCTATAAAGTTTTCTCTATGTTATGTCAATAGAAAAAACTACGATACAAACAGTTTTCTGAACCGGATAAAATAATCCGCTCCGGACCATACCGTCATGATCAGCGCCACCCATAGAAACAGGCTTCCGATCGCGTGCATGTCGATGCCGAACCAGGTGAAATGAAACAAAAGGGGGATAATGGCGGCAATTTGAAATCCGGTTTTGTATTTCCCCAGGCTTGAAGCGCCGACGTCGATTTTGTTTTCGATCATGAAGTTGCGCAACCCGGTAACCGCCAGTTCGCGTCCGATAATGATGCACACTATCCAGGCCGGCGCCCAGCCGTATGAGGCGAGCATAATCAGGGCCGATGAAACCAGGACTTTGTCGGCCAGTGGGTCCATGATTTTGCCGAAACTCGATTCCAGACCACGCTGGCGGGCCAGAAAGCCATCAAAGAAATCCGTAATAGCCGCCGCCGCGAACAATAGGCCGGCTATCAGGGTAAAGAGCCGGTTGGGATACAGCATCAGAATCACGATGCCCGGCACTGCGGCCACCCGGTACATGGTCAGAGCGTTGGGGTGGGCCGCAATTTCTTTGAGTGTTTTGCCTTTAAACATGCAGAACCTGCCGTTTCAAATGTGCTAGCGCTTACGCCTGTGATTTGTTCCAGTCATCCAGGAACGCTTTGAGCCCTTTGTCGGTTAGCGGATGAGCAGCAAATTTGCCCAGGACGCTGTACGGTATGGTGGCGATATCCGCACCCATCAGCGCGGATTCGAGAACATGCAGGGGGTTGCGGACGCTGGCCACGATGATTTCGGTTTCGTAGGCATAGTTGGCATATATATCGACAATCTGTTCGATGAGTTGCAGACCGTCCTGGGAGAGATCATCCAGACGACCGAGAAACGGGCTGACATAAGTAGCCCCGGCTTTGGCGGCCATCAAGGCCTGCAGCGGAGAGAACACCAGCGTCACATTCGTTTTTATCCCCTCTTTGGTCAGCTGGCAGGTGGCCTTGATACCGTCGACCGTCATGGGTATTTTAACCACGATATTTTTGTGCAGACCGGCCAGGTGGCGGGCCTCTTTCAGCATCCCTTCGGTATCGGTGCTGATCACCTCAGCGCTAATGGGACCATCCACGATCTCGCAGATTTCCTTGATGACCTCTTCAAAATCGCGGCCTTCCTTGGCAATCAGGGATGGATTGGTGGTCACCCCGTCGACCATGCCCATGCTGCTCGCGTCCTTGATCTCATCAATGTTGGCGGTATCCAGAAAAAATTTCATCGCATTCTTCTCCTAAAAAGTTGTGTGGCTGATATGGTAACGTGCTTACACGGTTTTTTAACTATTGGTCAGGTAGGCATCCCGGCACTGCGTGGAACAGAAATAAAGCGTCTGGCCATTTTGGACCGCCTGGACGGCATCCCTTTTCGAAATGTAGGTCTGACAATTAAGATCCTGAACCATGAGGTTATCGATTTGGTCCGCCTCCCCGCGACCGCCCGACACGTTTGTCCGGGAGCCGGTTCCCAAGAAACTTTTAATGGCTTTCAGGGCAAAATAACCGACCAGCAGGAATATGATCATTTTTATCATGGTAGCGGTTCAATATCCTGATCGGGGTCGTCAATGGCCTCCAATAGGGCGTTTACCGGCATATCCAGCGTTGGATGTACGGCAGTGGGATCTATATCACAGATCGGTCTTAGCACAAAGCGCCTTTTATGCATGCGTGGATGCGGAATTTCAAGGGTGGCGGTCTGCAACACGAGATCGCCGAAAAGAATGATATCGAGATCCAGAATCCGGGGTCCAAATCGAATGGTCTTCTTGTCGCGCCCACTGTCGCGCTCGATTAGTTTTAATCGCCCTAAGAGCTCGTCCGGGGTCAGATCTGTGGCAATGCGGATCGCCGTGTTTACAAACCAGTCCTGATCGGTATAGTCAACCGGAGCAGTCTTGTAAAAGCGGGCTCGATCGGTCACGTCAATGTCCGGCATGCAATCCAGCGCCGCGATTCCCCGCAGGCAGTTTTGCCGTTTGTCACCCAGATTCGATCCGATGGCGATGATGACGCTGTTCAAAATTCTCTACCCATGGCTAAAAGTTATCTCAAAAATATATTTTGGTTCAAGGTGCGGCGGGCGCTAAATTCAAATCCTCAAAATACTGGAGTATTCCTCCGGTTTTAATGTAGCGCCCAACGCGGAGATTGGGCCAAAAGACTTTTTTGAGATGACTTTTAATACTGCCAGGCATCCGGTGTAAGCGCGGCCGTGTAAATCACCCGGGCATCGCCCTCCAGGAAGACCTGGCCACAGGTATCCCCGCTGATTTCATAGTGAATGGTCAGCCGGTTTTTGCTTCGGGTTATCATATCGATGGGCGCCGGCGTACCGTTTTGCAGAGCGTGAACCAGGGCACCGGCCACGGAACCGGTGCCGCAGGCCAGGGTTTCATCTTCAACCCCCCGTTCGTATGTCCGTATACCGATGCGATTGCCATCCTCGCTGGCGATAAAATTGACGTTTGTGCCGGCCGGGGCAAATTCAGGATGCCGCCTGATCGCGCGACCGAGATCAATGACCGGGGCAGTCTCCAGATCGGCAGTGTGGATAACGACATGGGGAACGCCTGTATTGATAAAGCTCACTTCTACGTCCTCACCAGCGGCATGTAAGACGAATGGCGGGCGGTAGTCAAAAGGCGGGGTCATACCGATTTTTACCCGGTCGTCGTCTACGCTGGCCTGGATTGGACCGGCATCGGTGCCGAACACCATTTCCCTGCCGGCGATGTGGTTCAGATATGCGAAGCGAGCGGCACAACGGGCCCCGTTGCCGCACATTTCCGCCCGGCTTCCGTCGGAATTATAGAAACGCCATTTAAAATCCAGTTCTTCCGCTGCTTCGATCAGGATCATGCCATCAGCGCCGGCCGACATTTTGCGTTTACATACCTGTGTAATGAAATGGTCCAGGGCGATATCGGCCAGGATGTCCTCGCGATTGTCGATGAGAATGAAATCGTTGCCGCTGCCGCTCATTTTGCAAAAAGGTATCGTCCGCATGTCAATACTCGATTATGATGGTTTGGGAATCCGGACCGGTTAGTCCGTTTTCAGCCGTGGCCCTCATCTTGAACCCGTAATGGAAGCCCGGCTCCAGGGTAAGCGCCAGCGATCCTTTATCCAGATCCTCAGCCGCTATGGTTTGCAAGGGCTTGAACACCAACGGACAACCCTCGCAGGGTTTTTCAGCCAGGGGAGACCGGGCACGGTACAAGGTCATGCTCTCTGGCTGCGAACTGCCGGCAGCAAGGGTCCAGCGGAGGGTGAGCAGGTCATTCTCAAGGGTGTGACCAAAACTTGCCAGGATGGGCGGTTTGGCACCCGGTGCAACCGGCGGCGCCTTCACGCCGCAGGCGGCGATTGCCCCCATAAGTCCCAAAGCCGCCAGGGCAACTGCTAACCTTGCCCGGAAGCGGCCAATTGAATTTTGGTGCCGGCAAAAAGGTAGCATAGCGAGTACGGGCCTTTAAAAAGTGGGTAGTGTTTGCATGTCGGCCTGCAATTCCGCTTCGGCCGCCGCAATGGCCGCCGCAACATTTGCACCGGCCGTGCCGCCCGGGGAAGTTCTCCGGTTCACCACGCTTTCCGGCTGCAGCAGATCGAATACTTCGGCTTCTATGCCGGGGGAGAACTTCTGCAGTTCCGCCAACGTGAGCTCGTGGAGTTCCCGACCGTTTTCCAGGGCGTAGGCAACGGCTTGGCCGACATGGCTATGCGCCTCGCGGAACGGCACACCCAGACTGACCAGGTAATCCGCCAAATCGGTGGCATTTAAAAAACCGGTGTTGGCGGCCGCACGCATGCGATCTTTCCGCACCTTTATTTCAGGCAGCATCCGGGTGACGATATCCACACAGGCGGCCAGGGTGTCCACTGCGTCGAACAGGGGTTCCTTGTCCTCCTGCAAGTCGCGGTTATAGGTCATGGGCAAAGACTTCACGGTGGTCAGCATGGAGACCAAATCACCAATCACCCGGCCGGCCTTGCCCCGCACCAGCTCCGGAATATCCGGATTCTTCTTCTGGGGCATAATGCTGCTACCGGTTGAAAAGGCATCGGATAGCTCGATAAAACCAAATTCCGATGTGGACCAGAGGATCAATTCCTCGGACAACCGGCTGAAGTGGAGCATGCAGATACCGGCATTCGCCAGAAACTCCAGGATGAAATCCCGGTCGGCCACCGTATCCATACTGTTGCTGCTGACAACCGGGAAATTGAGCAGTTCAGCCACGTAGTGCCTGTCGATCGGGTAGGTGGTTCCGGCCAGGGCAGCTGTTCCCAGGGGCATCACGTTGATCCGGGTCAGGCAATCCGCCAAGCGCCGAGCATCCCGGGTAAACATTTCATAATAGGCCATCAGGTGATGGCCGAAAAGCACCGGCTGCGCCCTTTGCATGTGGGTGTAGCCGGGCATGATCGTATCTGCCTGCTCCCGGGCAAGCAGGATGAACTGCTCCCGTAACTGGGCCAGACCCCGGATGAGGTCAGCGGTTTCCTTGCGCAGGTACATGCGCACGTCCAGGGCAACCTGATCGTTCCGACTCCGGGCGGTATGCAGTTTCTGGGCGACTTTGCCGACTTCCTTGAACAGGCGGGCCTCGATGTGCATGTGGATGTCTTCAAGACTGTCGTCATATACCAGCGCCCCGCTTTCAATTTCCGTCTTGATAATTCCCAGACCCCGCTCCAGTTCGTCTGCCTCAGCAGCCGTAAGCACGCCGCATTTGGCCAGCATTTTACTATGGGCGACACTGCCGGCGATATCGTACGCGTACAGCCGTTTGTCGATCTGGATGGATGCAGTGAATTTTTCGACACTACTGCTGGTCTTTTCGGAAAAGCGGCCATCCCACAATTTTTCTGCCATGGTGCTGTCCTCAAAAACGGTTCCAGGTTCAAAGGTTCCCGGTTAAAACCTTTGAACCTTGAATCCTTTAACCTCATTTATTTAAAAGACTGTTCAAGCGCAGCCTCAGGGCATTCAGCCGAATGAACCCTTCGGCGTCTTTCTGGGTGTATACTTCGTCTTCTTCAAAGGTGGCATGGGCCTCGCTGTAAAGCGATTTGTCCGATCTACGGCCGAGCACGACGCAATTGCCTTTGAAGAGGGAAAGGCGCACATCCCCGCATACATTCCGTTGGCTGGCGTCTATCATGGCCTGGACCATTTCTCTTTCCGGTGAGAACCAGAAGCCGTTGTAGATCATCGCGGCGTATTCCGGCACTAGAGAATCACGCAGGTGCATCACCTCGCGGTCCAGGGTCAGAGATTCCATAGCCAGGTGGGCCTGCCGCAGGATCGTGCCCCCTGGTGTTTCATAGACGCCCCGGGATTTCATCCCGACATAGCGGTTTTCCACGATATCGATACGCCCTATTCCGTGGCGGCCGCCCAGACGGTTGAGCTCGGTCAACATGTCGGCCGGCCCAAGTGTTTTACCGTTCAGGGCCACCGGATTGCCTTCGACAAAGGAAAGCTCGATCTCCTCCGCGGTATCCGCAGCAGCCTGCAAGGAGGCCGTCATGGTATACATGTCCTCCGGCGGTGCCTGCCAGGGGTCTTCCAGGACGCCGCCTTCAAAACTGATGTGCAGCAGGTTGCGGTCGGTGCTGTACGGCTTGGCGTGCGACGTCGGCACATCTATGCCATGCTGTGCGGCGAATTCCATGAGAATGGTGCGGGAATTGAGATCCCATTCGCGCCAGGGAGCCACAATCTTGATCGCTGGGTCGATAGCCAGGTATCCCAGTTCAAAACGGACCTGGTCGTTGCCTTTGCCGGTAGCCCCGTGGCTGACCGCATCGGCGCCTTCGATCGCCGCGATTTCCATCTGCCGCTTGGCGATCAAGGGCCGGGCCAGCGATGTCCCCAGCAGGTATTGGCCCTCGTAGATGACATTGGCCCGAAATGCAGGGTAGACATAATCGCGTACGAATTCTTCTTTTAGGTCGTCGATGTATACTTTGGAAGCGCCGGTCTTCAGTGCGTTGGGTTCAATCTGGTCGAGCTCTTCGCCCTGGCCGATATCCGCCGAAAAAGTGATGACGTCACATTGGTATGTTTCGATCAACCACTTGAGAATAACCGAAGTATCCAAACCGCCTGAATAAGCCAAAACTACTTTTTCAATTTTCTTTGCCACTGCTCAAATCTCCTAACTGGTGTCCGTGCCCGCACCGCAGTGCGGAGGCGCCGCATTTGCGTAATATAGAAACCCGTCCCGTTTATTCGATCCTTCAAAACCTGGTCCTCAGGGTCAGGTCAGCGATATTTGGCTGTGCCGTAAGAGCATTATTCTCGCGCAGAGACGCAGAGGCGCAGAGACGTCCTCCTTAAACTAAAATCAATGAACAGTCCAGCGCAGTCGGGCAATCAAAACCAGAATTTGGTCGCACTATCGTGCGAAAAGCACTTCAAGACCTTTTGGGTTTTAATCCCGCGAAGCGGGAAAAATGCATGGTTTTCTCTGCGCCTCTGCGTCTCTGCGCGATGCATGGTTTTGCCTTTATGTGCTCATGGCGAGGCCCCTTTTAGGGGCGGCCCAAAGCCTGGCCCTCTGGACCAGGATTCTTTACAGTTTCTGCATGATTTGGTCAAGACACTCGACGAGTGCGTCTATTTCCGCCGGGGTGACGATCAACGGTGGTGCAAATCGCAGGATGTTGTCCTGGATGCAGTTGATCAAAAACCCGCGCTCCAGACAGGCGGTGACGATCTCACTGCCGGACCGGTCCAGTTTGAGGCCACACAGCAGTCCGATACCGCGGACGTCCACGATGCAGGCATGGCGTTCCTGGAGCCAGGCAAGTCGTTTTTTGAAGTATTCGCCGTTGGTGGCGCATTGCGCGATGATACCCTCTTCGGTCAATATACGCACTGTTTCCAGGGCCGCCGCTGAAATCACCGGTGTGCCGCCGAAGGTGGAGGCATGGGCGCCTGGGCTGAATGCCGGGGCAACCTTCGCGGAGGCCAGCATGGCGCCCATGGGAAAGCCGTTGGCCAGGGCTTTGGCCAGGGTCATGACGTCCGGCGTCACCTTGAAATGTTCATGGGCAAACAATTTGCCGGTCCGGCCCATACCTGTTTGGACTTCGTCAAAAATCAGCAGCAGGTCATGTTGATCACAGAAATCACGCACTGCTTCTAAATAGCCTGCATCAGGTAAGACCACGCCGCCCTCGCCTTGCACCGGTTCAAGCATGACACCGCAGGTTTCCCCTGTCAGGGCGTCTTCCAGGGCCGCCAGGTCATTGAACGGCACAAAATCGAACCCACCCAGGACCGGATCGAAACCCTTTTTGATCTTATCCTGGCCCGTGGCGGACAAGGTTGCCATGGTACGGCCGTGAAAGGACTGTCGCATGGAGATGATGCGAAATTTCTCAGGCTGTTTTCGATCGTAAAAATACTTCCGGGTGATTTTGATGGCGGCTTCGTTGGCCTCGGCCCCACTGTTGCAAAAGAACGCCCGCTCGGCAAAACAGCGCTCGACCAGGGCCCGGGCCAGCTCCGCTTGAGGGCGGGTATAGTAAAGATTGGACACATGACAGAGGGTGCCGGCCTGGTCGCTGACCGCACGGGCAACCCGCGGATGGGCGTGACCGAGATTACAAACCGCGATACCGGCGATGAAATCGGTATACGGTCGGCCGTCCTCGTCCCAGACAGTACAGCCGCTGCCTTTGGTGAGGACCAGCGGGAACCGGGCATAGGTTCCGGCGATATACGTATCTGCCAGTTTTTTCGTCTCAATAGTCATTTCACGATTTCCGTTCCGATACCTTTATCCGTAAAGAGTTCCAAGAGCAGTGCATGCCGGTGGGTGCCGTTGATGATCGGCACTTTCTCCACGCCGGCTTCCAACGCTTTCAATCCGTATTCAATTTTGGGAATCATCCCGCCGGTGATTTCCTGAGAATCGATCATACGTCGGATGTCGGCGGCATTCACGGATGAAATGAGTTTACCGTTGCCGTCGAGCACCCCGTCCACGTCGGTCATGAGTATCAGCCGGCCGGCGGAAAGGGCCATGGCAATCCGACTGGCGACCAGGTCGGCATTGATATTGAAAGTTTCGCCGCTGGGGCCCGTGCCTACCGGGGCAATCACCGGAATGAATCCCTGCCGGATCAGGGTATCGATGATTTCGGGATTGACCGCCGTAACATCGCCCACCAGTCCGGGATCGATGATCTCGGGAGGATCCGTCTCATTTTCCTGGTGGATGATCTGCAGTTTCTCGGCCTGGATCAGGCTGCCATCCTTACCGGACAGCCCGGCGGCTTTGCCTCCCTGGGCATTGATCTGGGCGACGATGGCCTTATTGACCTTGCCGCCGAGCACCATTTCCACCACATCCATGGTCTGGGCATCCGTCATGCGCATGCCGCGTACAAAGCGCGACTCAATCCCCATTTGATCCAGGACGGAATTGATCTGCGGACCGCCGCCGTGGACGATGACCGGATTCAAACCGATGAACTTCATCAGGACGATGTCACGGGCAAAATCAGCTTTTAACTGCTCGTCCACCATGGCGTGTCCACCATACTTGATGACCATGATCATCCCGGAGAAGCGTCGGATGTACGGCAGGGCTTCGATTAGAATTTCTGCGACGTTGGGTTCCGCGGGTTTACCAGTCATGTTTGTTCCAAAGGTTGAAAGGTTCAGGGTTCAAAGGTTCAAGGGTTCCGAGGTTCAGGGTTCAAGGGTTTTTGGTTTGGAGATTTTAACCTTGAACCGGAAACCTTGAACGGGGAACCTTTTTTAGAGTATATACCGACTCAAATCCTCATTTTCCATGATATCTTTGAGTTTGCCGTTTACATACGCCACGTCGATTTCTACCTCTTCGGCTTCCATGTCCGGGGCATCGAAAAGGATATCCTCAAGTAGCTTTTCCATGAGGGTATGCAATCGGCGGGCACCGATGTTCTCCGTGCTGTTGTTGACTTCTTCCGCAATGCGGGAAATTTCCCGGACGGTGCCGTCGGTAAAAACAACCTCGAGGCCCTCCGTCCGCAACAGGGCCAGATACTGGAGCAGCAGTGCATTTTTAGGTTCGGTCAGGATTCGGTAAAATTCCGCTTGCCCCAAGGAACTCAGTTCAACCCGGATTGGAAAACGTCCCTGCAGTTCCGGAATCAGGTCCGCCGGTTTGATCGTATGAAACGCTCCCGCGGCGATGAAAAGGATGTGATCGGTTCGTACCGGGCCGTATTTGGTGGTGACCGTACTGCCTTCCACCAGGGGCAGAAGGTCTCTTTGCACCCCTTCCCTGCTGACATCCGGTCCGGTGCCGCCGTGTTTGCCGGCTATCTTGTCTATTTCATCCAGGAAGATGATACCGTCCTGTTCAACCTTTTCAATGGCCTGTTTTACCACCCGGTCCATGTCCACCAGGCCCTGGGCTTCCTCCTGGGCCAGCAGGTCCACGGCTTCCGGGACCTTTATTTTGCGCCGCTTGGTTGACTTTGGTAGCAGGCCGCCAAGCATATCCTTGAAATTAATACCCATTTCTTCCATTCCCATGTTTGAAAAACCTCGACCATGGGAACGGATTTGTCCGCCACCTCCAAATCCACCGTACGCTTATCCAGCTTACCGGAACGGAGCAGTTTGCGCAGCTTCTCACGGGTTGTGGATGCATCCGGGGCGGTGGCCGGGGCCGGATCAAACGGCCGGTCGATGGCCGGGTTGCCGGCCGCAGCCGGGATCGGATCGCTCGGCGGCAACAGGAGGTCCAGCATTCTTTCTTCGGCATTCTCGCGGGCCTTCGCCTGGACGGATTCCTGTTCCCGCACTTTCAGGTTGTTCACCGTGAGTTCGATCAGATCCCTGACCATCGACTCCACATCGCGGCCCACGTAGCCCACCTCGGTAAACTTGGAGGCCTCCACTTTTATGAGGGGCGAGTCGGTCAGATTTGACAGGCGTCGGGCAATCTCGGTTTTGCCGACCCCGGTGGGGCCGATAAGAATGATATTTTTAGGTGCGATCTCGTCACGCAGGTCATCCGGCACCTGCTGACGCCGCCAGCGATTGCGCAAGGCAATGGCAACCGAGCGTTTGGCATTGTGTTGACCGACGATATACTTATCCAATTCTTCTACAATTTCGGATGGCTTCAAGTTACTCATAACATCTATTTATTCTTGCGCATTTAGAACCAGTTCCTCAGGAACAGTTGGGATATTTGGCTGTTTCATAAAAACAATATTCTCGCGCAGAGGCGCAGAGACGCAGAGAAAACCCATGTATAGTTTCCCGCTACGCGGGTTTAAACCAAAAAGCCATTTGATGCCCTGAAGTAAAGAAGGTTTTCGCACGATAGTGCGACGAAATCCTGGTCTTGTTTTTCTCTGCGTCTCTGCGTCTCTGCGTCTCTGCGCGATGCATGGTTTTTCATGGCAATATGGCAAAGCAGCCCCATTTTAGGGCCATACAAATCCTGCCCTCTGGGCTAGGTTTTTTAACAAATCGTTCAGGTTCTCTGGCTCCAGGTTCCAGATTTTGCCCAGCAGGCAAGTTTCAAAGGTTTAAAGTACCACAACCCGGAATCCGGAACGCTGAATGGGGAACCCATATAGCGTCTACATCTCTTCAACGGTAATGCTGTCATTGGTATACACGCAGATCGATCCAGCAATACCCATTGCTTCGGTGACGATTTCCCGCGCCTCCAAATCTGTGTGCCGGGACAGCGCCAGGGCCGCCGACTGGGCGGCGACACCGCCCGATCCGATGGCGATGATGTCCTGATCCGGCTCGATGACATCACCATTGCCCGAAATGAGAAAGATACTGGTGTCGTCAGCAGCGATCATGATGGCCTCCAGGCGTCGCAGATACTTGTCGGTGCGCCATTCCCGGGCCAGTTCGACCGCACTGCGCATGGGGTTGCCGTTGTAGCGTTCCAGTTTCTTTTCCAGCTTTTCGGACAGGGTCAGGGCATCCGCGGTTGCACCGGCAAACCCCGTGATTATACTGTCATTGTAAATACGGCGGACTTTGCGGGCGTGGTGCTTGATGACCGTGTTGTTCAAGGTTACTTGACCATCACCTGCGACTGCCAGTTGACCGTTCAACCGGACTGCCAATATTGTCGTTCCGTGAAACTGCATACGCATTCCTTTATATCAAGAAATTCGTCTTTTACATGTTGCGACCATCCGCACTCATACTCCTAATTCGACAAACATGAAACCCTAAAACAACGCTGTTAATCACTTTTCCAGTCCTGTCCGTTACTTTCGCGGATGGGCTTTATCGTAGGTTTCCAGGAGCCGATCGATGCTCACATGGGTGTATTTCTGGGTGGTTGCCAGGCTCTGGTGGCCCAGCAACTCCTGGATAGCCCTTAGATCCGCCCCTGCATCCAGCATATGGGTGGCAAAGGTGTGCCGCAGTCCATGGGGCGATATGGGCGTGGCCAGGCCGCATTCCCGGGCTATTTTTTCCAGTATACGAGCCACTGAACGCGTGGTCAGTCGTCCGCCGTTTTTGTTTAGAAAAAGCGCCCCGCCCTCTTTGGCCGCCGAGGGTTGCGCTTGTTTCAATTTCCGCCGGTAGGCGTGTATGGCATCCAAGGCTTTGCGGCCGATGGGAACCAGGCGTTCGCGATTGCCTTTACCGGTCACCCGGATAACGGCTGTGGACCGGTCGATATCGGTTACATCGAGATTGGTCAATTCTGACACCCTGATGCCGCAGGAATAAAGGGTCTCGAACATGGCCCGGTTACGGGCCTTTAGCAGTGTTTCGGTTTCGATGGAGTCCAGCAGCCGGAAAATGTCATCCACCGGCAGGTAGGCGGGAATCTTTTTCTCCTGTTTTGGCGTGGTCACCGTCGCAGCCGGGTTTTGATCGACAATACCCTGCTTTATCAGGAACTTGAAGAACGTACGCAGGGCAGACAGTTTCCGGGCGATCGTCACTTTTTTATTGCGTTTGTGTAGAATGCCGAGCCAATACCGTATTTGAATTCCGGTGACGGTATTCGCTGCCGGCAGGCTGGTCGCTGCATCATCCCGCGCGCCGGCTTGCCACTTCTCTTGCAGAATTGTAAAAAACTCTAAAATATCGCGGCGATAAGAACGGCAGGTACTATCGGAATAACCCTTTTCCGCCGTTAGCGCATCAACAAACAGATCAATCAGGTTTTCAGTTGTCTGCTGCTGCATGCGTTCACTCCGCGCCAGGTATCATTTCTTTCAGGCGGCATTCCTGGTCTTCTTGTTGAGTCTTGAAGCTTTGCGTCTGTAAATGGCGGCCATTTTTTTATCGTCGGCGCTAACAGCCTGGGCCTGCTTTTTTCGCAGCGCTTTGATTGCCTTTTTTAATTCTTTTACGGACCGACCTGTTTTCTTTGATTTCGTCTTGGATTTCTTCTTGGGTGCGTCTTCAGGGGTATCCGTGATGCCCTGGGCTTCCTTGATCGCCGCCAGTAAGTCGGCTTTGACCATCCCATGGGCCCCGGTGATTTCGGTTGTTTCCTTGGCCACTTCACGTAATTCTTTGACGGTCATTTTATCCAGAGGTTTGTCACTGCTGTCTGTACTCATACGCCTGTTCCTCCTTCAAGTTTGCATAAAGAAAAGACGGGGCCGCCGGCCGCCGTCAAGCCATTGCAACGTGTTGGTCCACCGCAACCAGTTTTGCCATGTAGGAAGTACTAAAATAGACTGTTTTCAGGGGGTTGTCAACAGTTGATCGGGCAGCTGCAGATCAATATTCAATACCCATACGGCCCATGAGCAGTTTCATGTCTTCCCATACATCCCGCTTGCGCTCGGGGTTTCTTAAAAGAAACGCCGGGTGATAGGTCGGCAGCAGGGGAATGCCCAGGTAATCGTGCAGTTGTCCGCGCAGGCGGGATACCGGGGTGTCCGTGTCCAGAAGGGTACGGGCTGCAAAACTACCCAGAGCACAGATGTACTCGGGTTGGATGGATTTCAGTTGGCGTTTCAGAAAAGGCACGCACGCAGCTATCTCATCCGGCTGGGGATTGCGGTTGCCGGGTGGTCGGCATTTGATGATGTTACAGATGTAGACATCCTCACGCGTCATTTTTATGGCCTGGATGATCTTGGTCAACAGCTGGCCGGCCGCGCCTACAAAAGCCAGGCCCTGACGGTCTTCCTCGGCGCCGGGCCCCTCCCCCACGAAAACCAGCCGGGCTTGCGCCGCGCCCTGGCCGAAGACGATGGTTGTACGGCTGTTGCAGAGTTTGCAGCGGCGGCAATCACCCAGGTCAGCCCGGATATCCGGCAGCGTTTCCCGGTCGTTTAGCTCCTGGTCGGGTACCGTGCCGGCCGGACGCGTTACATCCAGCCGGCCCCAGCGCTCAATGGTTTCCAGGGATGCGGGCGCGCTATCAAATCCGGTACAGCCGGCCTGCGCCATCTGTTTCAGCGTTCGTATGGTTTCATCTACCAGATCGGCGGGGTGCGTAAGGTGGCTCTGATTGTCATCTGGGCTGTGTAGGCTCATGCGTTAACGGTTTAACAGCTGCAGGATATGATCAAGGATGACGTGGGCCAATTGTGCCTTCTCCATGAGGGGCACGGTCTCGTTGGAACCGTCCTTGAAGAACAGGGTCGCCTGGTTGGTATCGGCCTGGAATCCGGCCTCGGGCTGCGTGACAAGGTTACCAACGATCATGTCCAGGTTTTTTTCTTTCAGCTTACCCGTGGCATAGGCTTCCAGGTTTTCCGTCTCGGCGGCAAAGCCGATCAGCAGCTGCTGCTGCTTGGCCTGGCCGGCCTCTTTCAGGATGTCCGGGTTGCGGGCCAGGCAGATGGTGTCCGCCGCTTCATCCTTTTTCACCTTCTGGTCACTGCAGGCGTCCGGCCTGAAATCTGAAACAGCCGCACTTTTAATCAGGATATCAGCAGCGGCAAAGCGATCCATCACCGCCGTATGCATTTCCTGGGCGGTTTTGACGCGCACCAAATTGATCCCGGGCGGATCGGCCAAAGCGGTGGGGCCGGATATCAGGGTAACGTTCGCACCCCGATCGGCGGCGGCCGCTGCCAGTGCAAATCCCATCTTGCCGCTACTCGGGTTGCCGATGTAGCGTACCGGATCGAGCGGTTCGTGGGTCGGTCCGGCCGTTACCAGCACTTTGCGGGAGGCCAGGTCGTTCGGCGTGAGACCGGCCTGGACAGCGGCCAGGATTTCATACGGTTCCGGCAGACGACCGGGTCCTACGGTGCCGCACGCCAGCGAACCGGATCCGGGCTCCAGGATGACACACCCATCCTGCTCCAGGCGGTCGAGATTTCGCTGGACCGCCCGATTTTCATACATGTGGGTATTCATGGAGGGGCAGATGAATTTAGGGGCTGTCACCGCCAGCATGAACGTACTCAGGGCGTCGTCGGCAATACCGTTGGCCAACTTGCCGATTATGTTGGCTGTGGCCGGTGCGATGACCACTGCGTCGGCCGTTTCCGCCCACTCGATGTGCTTGATGGCGGCGCCTTCGTCCGCTGTTTCCGCTTCAAAAAGGTCGCTGCACACGCTGGTACCGGACAGGGCCGCGAAGGTTGCCTCACCGACAAAATTAAGTGCGCTTTTTGTCAGCATTACACGTACTTTAGAGCCTTTCTTAATGAAAAGCCTTAATAGCTCAGCACTCTTGTATGCGGCTATGCCGCCGCAGACGCCAAGTACGATATTTTTATGGGCGAGGATAGCCTGCATCTATTTCATTAGACCCGCATCTGTTTCGCTCATGGTGGGGGCAACCCAGATCTCTACCTTGGTGGTAAAATCACCGTCGGTAATGTTGATGACACACCAGCGGTTCTCTTTCTGGAACATTAAGATGGTGCGCGGCGACTTGAAAGAGCTGACCTTCTTCCAGGCGTCCTTGGCCATGTTATTTTCGAAAAAAGCAATTAGGGAGCTGCTCTCCACCCGACCGGACAGGCTCAATACGCCGGCCGACAATCCAGGTGTCTGGAAAACAAAAGAGGCATCCTTGTCGATCTTCAGTTCGCTGGGCACGAGCACATCGCCGAAATCATAATATAGAGGTACCGGGCCCTCATCTTTTTTGGCGCTGGCGGATGAAGACGGTTCACTGGTTTTGGTCTGCATACCGGTGCAGCCGGAAACAACCAGAAAAAAAGCGAGCCCCATGGTAACAAGCATCATCAGCGTAATGTTTCTACGGGTCTGTTTCATCGGTATACCTCCTGGATCGGGTTTTGCCCTGATTGAGTGACCTATATAAAAATAGCGGTTATTTGCTTTGCCGGTTACAGATTATTACACCCTCTTCCCGCAGGTTGTCAATCGTTATAAGCATCTGCGCGGATTATGATTTTTCCGGAACAGCCGCTTTGTAAAGCGTTGCCGATCCGGCAATTTTAAACGCGGGTGTCCCTGCTTTTATCAACAGGCAGGATCCTTTTTGGACCGCTATTTCGGCGGAATCGTCGACCCGGGAAACCGTTGCCCGACCGGCCGTGCACAACAACAACTGGACGGCGTTACACTGTTCGTTGTGATGAGGCTGCTCCGGCGTGGCGGAGATGACGGAAAGTTCAAATTCATCTGCTTTGGTTCGGAAGACCTGTTCGGAGGGACTTACCGTTTCCGGGACCAGGACCTCGAGCGTGGGCGAAGAGAAATTCAACACCCGCATCAGTTCCGGGATATCAATGTGCTTGGGGGTTAAGCCGCCGCGCAGCACATTGTCAGAGTTGGCCATCAGTTCGATGCCCACACCTTCCAGGTAGGCATGCAGCTGCCCGGCCGGCAGGTACATGGCCTGACCAGGGGCAAGGTAGACGAGGTTGAGGATGGCAGGAGATAATACACCGATATCATAAGGGTATTCTTTCTGAAGGGCCCTGATCCAGCGTGCGACGGCATCCGCGTTCGGCCGGGCATCCAGGTTCGTCAGGGCTTCGTCGATAATCTTTCGACAGGCTTCCACATCCAGCGACAGTAAGGTGTTGAAAAATGCGCGCAGATCAGGCGCTGCATTTACCGGGAGTGTTCGCGCGATCAGTTCGTTGAGCGTCCGGGGGCAAAGAGCGGTCAAGTGGGAGACCATGTCCCCGCTGTCCCGGAAACCATTCAGAGCCCAGAAATCGGTCAGGGCACAGATGCACTCCGGTTTGTGGTTGGCGTCCCGGTAATTCCGATCTGGCGCCTTGATATCGATGCCGGCCTCGTTTTCCCGGACAAAGCCTTCCCGGGCCTGCTGAAGATTGGGGTGGGCCTGGATGGACAGCGGCCTGGCCGCGGCCAGCACCTTGAAAAGAAACGGCAGCCGGTTCTCAAAACGCTGGGCGGCTGCGGCACCCAGCACGCCCGCAGGGTCGGCTGCGATAAAACGGTCCAGGGTGAGTGGTCCGTCCGGTAGGCGTACCTGGGAAGGCGCCTTGGGATGGGCGCCCATCCAGAGTTCCGCCTGGGGGGCTGCGGTGGGTGTTGGGTCGCCGAGCAAGTCGGCGATAGCCGTTTTCGATCCCCAGGCATATTCCTGGACCGGGTTTATCAGGGCATAGATTCCGTTCATGTTCCGTTTCCTTTGATCTGACCGACCGTTTACTTTGACCTGCCAGAATAGAGGGATAAATTTATTTTTAAATAATTCCAGCTTATTAATCAACCGGCATTTTTTTTCTGGGCGAAAGTCTTTACTAATTCAAAGGCGGCTGTTATACAGGGCCTAACAAGAAATTAGCACAACGCCAACAATTCCCATAACTACTTGTTATTTTTGTAAATATTACAGAACTAACGCAGAACCTATCCACTATTACAAACAGAATAAACACTTACAAATTTACCAGATTGCCAATTCTTCAGGAGACATGATTTGAGCATTTCAGGGGTACTTATACAAACTCTCGGGGGCCTGGGTCTTTTTATCCTGGGCATGAAGATGATGACCGACGGTCTCCAGATGTCTGCGGGTGATAGGATCAGGAAGATTCTCGGAGCTGTCTCGACCAACCGGGTTGCAGGATTTGCCACCGGAGCCGGGGTCACTGCTATCATTCAGTCGTCTTCGGCAACAACCGTGATGCTTATCAGTTTCGTTAGTGCCGGTATGATGACGCTTCAACAATCTGTGGGAGTTATCCTGGGCGCCAACGTTGGCACCACCATCACCGCCCAAATGATAGCTTTCAAACTTACCAAACTAGCCCTGCCTGCTATCGCTTGCGGTGTTGTTCTCAAATTCTTTTCCAAAAAAAGACGTAACCGCTATTTCGGTGAAATCATACTTGGCTTCGGGCTTCTTTTTTACGGCATGACCGTCATGAAACAAGGATTGTCTCCTATCAAAGGCGATCCAGCCTTCATCAGCTTTTTTACTCAATTCGATGCTGCCACTCTGACCGGGATGCTGCTGTGCGTAACCACGGGAGCGGTGCTAACCGTCCTCGTTCAGTCATCCTCGGCCACCATCGGTCTGACCATGACCCTGGCTACCCAGGGATTACTGGATTTTCCAGCGGCCATGGCTCTGGTTCTGGGCGAAAACATCGGTACAACCATTACCGCCCAATTGGCCACTATCGGGGCCACGAATGTTAATGCCTATCGAGCTGCCAGAGCCCATGCTTTGTTCAACATCATCGGGGTGATTATCATTCTCGCGTTTTTCCCAATTTTTCTAAAAATGGTTACGTTTACCACCACATTGATGGGAGCCGGTGCAGTAACCCAGGTTGCTGAGGGTGATGTAGTAAACATTTCGCGCTATATAGCCAACGGCCATACCATGTTTAACGTGGTGAACGCAGTTATCTTTCTGTTTTTACTCCCCTGGTTGATCAAAGTCTCGGTTCTTCTCTCCCCCAAAGAGGATCAGGAGGATCAGGATCTGTTCAGAATGCCCAACTTTGACGATCGCTTCATCGACAACCCCATTGCCGCAATCACTCAGGTACGCAGTGAAATTTCCCGGATGGCCGACATTGCACTGCTGACCTTGAAAAACACCCTGGAATCCCTACAGACCCGTAACGCAAAAAAATTAAGTAAATGGAGACGTTACGAAGATCACCTGGATGCTATGCAAAAAGAGATCATACGATATTTGACGCGTATCTATCAGGAAGATGTGAGTGAAGTAGAGGCCAAGGAACTGTCCAGCATGATTCGGGTGACGAACAACATCGAAAGGGTCGGCGATGCGGTCGAGAACCTGGCTGAAATGGCTGAAGATATTATCGAAAAAGACATCCAATTTTCCAAAGACGCCCTCAGGGACATGAAGGTCATCTCCAACCAGGCCGTGGCTTTTCTAATGCTGGTTCAGGAAGGTATGCAGGATCTCAAACCTAACTTCATGGCCGATGCCCAAACCATCGAGGACAACATCGATTTTATGCGAGATGAAATGCGCACGCATCACATCTACCGCTTGAAAGAAGGGATCTGCAGCAACGAGCCCGGCTTGATATTCAGTGATATTCTTTCGAATTTCGAAAAGATAGGCGATTACTGCTATAATATTGCGCAAGGTGTAGCCGGAATTAAATAATCTCGGCCCATTGCAGCAGATTTTGCCGAACACGAGGGGACTGCCTGCAGTCCCCTTTTTTTATTCGGCCTGTAAAACCTGATTCCCAAGGTCAGGTAAGGATACTTGGTTGTACCGTAAAACCATATTCTCGCGCAGAGGCGCAGAGGCGCAGAGACGCAGAGACGCAGAGACGCAGAGACGTCCTCCTTAAACTAAAATCAATGAACAGTCCAGCGCAGTCGGGAAATCAAAACCAGGATTTCGTCGCACTACGTGCGAAAAACCTTTTTAACTTCAGGGCATAAAATGCTTTTTGGTTTTAATCCCGCGCAGCGGGAAACAATTCATGGTTTTCTCTGCGTCTCTGCGCCTCTGCGCCTCTGCGCGATGCTTGGTCTTTACATGGTATGGTGTCAAAGCAGCGCTTCAGGGCAATCCAATTTTAGGCCCCTGGGCTAGAATTATTTACCTTCCCCGGCTCGATGACTCCCACCTACCCGCCCATTCGCCAAGGGCAGGCCTGCCATTTAGCGTTGCAAACTCATCTGTTCCATTATAGGCTGTTTTAATATGAAAATCGCCTACATGCACTTTCATTTGAAGACCGGCGGGGTCACCACGGTGATCCGTCAGCAGGTGGAAGCCATGCAGGGGGCTGCCGATACACTGGTTCTGTCCGGCGCCTTGCCGGAAAATGATTTTCCCGGCCCGGTCACCGCCGTTCCAGGTATCGGGTATGACACGGACAACGATCATCGGCCCACCCCGGCCGAAACGGCCGCCGGCGTTATACAGGCCATCAATAGCCACTGGCCGGAGGGCTGTGATGTCCTGCACGTCCATAACCCTACCCTGGCCAAAAACAAGAACTATTTAAAAATACTGAAGATATTAAAAGATAAGGGCCTGCGTCTCTTTCTGCAGATTCACGATTTCGCTGAAGACGGACGACCCGGGGTTTATTTTCACGAGGATTACGTGGCCGACTGCCACTACGGTGCCATCAACTCGCGTGACTATGCGATCCTGATCAATTCCGGTCTTAACAGGACGGGCCTGCATTTGATCAATAACATGGTAACCCCCCTGCCCGCCTGCCCGGGACCTCCGGATACCGGAAACCACATCCTCTATCCCATCCGGGCTATCCGCCGGAAGAACATAGGAGAGGCCATCCTGCTGTCCATTTTTTTCCCTGGCAATAAACCGTTGTTCATAACCCAGCCGCCCAACAGCCCGGCTGACTTTCCGGCCTACGAGAGTTGGAAAGAGTTCGTCGCGTGCCAAGGCCTCAATGTAGAATTTGAAGTGGGGCAACGACATGATTTTGTGACCCTGGTGCATGACGCGGAATCATTGTTGACAACCTCCATCTCAGAAGGGTTTGGCTTTTCTTTCATGGAGCCCTGGACCGCCGGTAAATGGCTCTGGGGACGCGATCTCACCGGAATAACAGATGATTTTAAAGCCTCGGGACTATATCTGGGACATCTGTATACCCGGCTGCGGGTTCCCCTGCCATGGACTGCCGGGGGGAACTTTCACGAAAGCTGGCTAAAGACCGTCCACAGCAGTATACAGGCTTTTCAGATCGAAAAGTCGGAGCGGGATATCCGCGCCGTTTTCAAACGCTTGACCGTAGACGGAACCGTCGATTTTGGTCTTTTAAATGAAAGGCACCAGCAGGCGGTGGTGGCCGCGGTCATCGCATCGACCGAAAATAAGCGCTTGGTTGCCGAGTTGAATCCTTTTCTGGCAGACGGCGGTCGTCCAACTGTTACGAACGAACAGGTGGACAATAACCGCGAACTGGTCCTGAAGCACTATTCCCAAGCCGCTTACAGATGCACACTGGAGAAACTGTACGCCCGGATCAGCGCCACTGATCCGGTGCAGGCCATTGACAAAGCCCTGTTGTTGGAAAAATTCTTTAATTTCAATAATTTCAGTCTACTAAAATGGGGATTGCATGATTCCTGACCATCTGCAGGCCTGGTTCCAACCGCTGGAACCGATTCCCACTGAACTGTCAGCCCAGTTCCCGCCGCGGTTGGAGATAGACGCCCTTCTTTTTGACGTGTACGGCACCCTCTTCATCAGCGGTTCCGGCGACATCAGTCTGGCCCGCTCATTCGATAGTCCGGATGAACGCCTGTCTGCCTTGCTGAAAAAATACGGCATCGCCATTGCAGGGCACGCTCTGCGGGAGCAGTTATTTACAAACATCGAAAGATCACATGCGCGCAGCCGAGATAAGGGCATCGCCTACCCCGAAGTACAAATTGATAGCATCTGGCAGATCATTACGGGTATTCAGGACTTTGAAAGGGTACGGGATTTTGCGATTGAGTATGAATTGCTGGTGAATCCGGTCGGCCCTATGCCCAACCTGGCGGAGCTTTTGGCTGCCTGCCGCCGGGCCCATCTTACTATGGGCATCATCTCCAATGCCCAGTTTTTTACCCCCCTGCTCTTCGATTGGTTTTTAGATAATTCACCGGATAAATTAGGGTTTTCTGAGGATTTGCTGTTTTACTCGTGGCGGTGGGGCTGCGCCAAGCCTTCCGAAATTCTGTTTGCCGCCGCTGCCCGCCGTCTTGCCGACCGGGGTATCGACCGGCAACGCGTGCTCTACATCGGCAATGACATGCGCAACGATATACTGCCGGCCCGGGAGATTGGATTTCGGACAGCGCTTTTTGCCGGTGATCAGCGCTCGCTGCGTTTGCGCCGGGATGAGCCCCGTTGCGCTGCTCTCGAACCCGACCTGGTCTTCACCGACCTGATTCAGCTTGCCGATTTGATCGATATTGGCTAGAACCAATTGCCAAAAGATGATTAGATAGCCTCGAATTCGTTACCAAGCCACCGGCGCCCTCACTGTCTGCCCGGCTTTGTTTCTGAATATCAGGTAGCGGTGTCTGCGGCCGTATAGATACAAATCCCGGGTGATCTCCACATCTTTTTTGCAATAGTCTACTATTTCCCGGATCTTGCCCTCCCGCCACCAGCGCAAAGCCTGCAAACCATCGGCGCTTTTTGGGGTTCCAAGTGTTTCTTTGGCGAGATGATCGAGTGAAAGGCGGAAACCAAGGCGGGTCTGGACGGCTTCCAGCAGATCAAGGGTCGGCAAGGCTCCAAAGTCGATATCCGCGTATCCGCTGAGCACACGGTAATCGAAGCGCTTGATATTGAACCCGATCACCAGATCGAGGGTCTGCAGGTGGCTGATCAGGGCTTCGACTTGATCTTCAAGATATTCATGAAAAACGTCGTCTTTTAAGTCGTATAGAACGACACAACTAACGCGCATCAAGTCTGCGCGGTGCCAGCCGCCCACTTCCTGGGCCGACAGTTGGGTTTCGATATCAAACACACCGTAACGGATGCCGGGCAGTTCAGTGCTTTCCGATGGCACCGTCCCAACAACCGGTCCCGGCGCTAATCTCCGTTCTACTTTTTTAGCAGCCGTTGCGTAACGCCTGCGACGCTTCCGGCGCCTGAGCAAGCGGAGCCGTTTTTTGCCGCTGGGTCGGCCGAGGGAGGGATGGGTTGCTCGGAACGGCCCCGGGTGGTCATGCGACTGTGCAGCGACGCTCCCGGCCGGCGATCTGGACGTACCGCCCGGTTTAATTTTTCGGGTGGATTTCGCAGCTGAGAGACGGCTGATGCGCCGCAGAATAAAATTGGCGGCGGTTTTATCGATAGGCCGATTACCTGAACCGCATTTGGGCGAGTACACGCAGGCCGGGCAACCGGTATCACAGGGGCAGCTGGCGACTGCCTCGTGGGTGCGGGCGAACAACTGGTCAATCTGCCGGTAGGCCTGTTGGCTTAACCCGGCCCCGCCGGCAATACCGTCATAAATAAAGATGGCGGCCCGCCCGACCTGAGGATGGTAAGGAGTCGATATCCCACCTAAATCATTACGATCCGCCATTACCAGCAAGGGTAGAATTCCGATAGCCGCATGTTCAACGGCATGGATGCCACCCATAAAGTGGAGGTGCGCCTTCTCCACATCATCCTGAATCTCCAGGGGCACATCGAACCAGACCCCCTGGGTTTCGAACACGTGGGGCGGCAGGTCCAGTGGTAGTATATTCATTTTCCGACGGCCCCGAATCTGCCATTTTTCATATCCGGTCACCTGTTCCGTAATGCGCAGGATGCCATAGGAAACCTGAAGGCGGCCCACCTGACCTTCATCAATAATATCTATGATTTCAGTCTCTTTTGTTGTTCGCACCTTGGTGTAGTAGTCCACGCGAGCCGGTGCGACCCGCACCACCCGCTCCTCCAGGTCGAGATCGTTTACCAGCAGGGTCTCTCCGCGGTGCAGGTAGATAGCCCCGGGATGGGTTTCTCGGAAGACCCGCAGACCGTCTATTTCGCCCCGATGGTGCCCGGTATGCCGATCCACGATGGTATAGCGCGATCCACCGCCGCGCAGGTCGACCTCCCGCTGTGGCATTTTACGCGTGGCGTAAATGCGGTCGCCATCTGCGCTTTTCAATAGGCGGGCTTCATCCAACAATTGGGCCACCCCTTTTCGAATGGCCTGGTTGTCGAGATAAGGTTCAGTTGCCTCCAGGGGGAATTCGGCGGCCGCGCAGGTGAGGTGCCGGACCAGGATATCCGGGTTGTCCGGGTTGACCACGGCCGCCTCCGGCCCTTTGTTCAAGAATACTTCAGGATTGCGCATGAAATACTGGTCCAGGGCATCTTCACCGGCCACTACGACAAGGGCCGACGGCTGTCCGCCGCGCCCCACCCGGCCGCCGCGCTGCCAGGTAGCCACAATAGAACCGGGATATCCCACTAGAATGCAGAGATCCAGGTCCCCGATATCGATGCCGGGTTCGAGAGCCGACGTGGTGATCACGGCCAAAAGATCACCACTGGCCAGTTTACGTTCGATCTCCCGGCGTTCTTCCGGCAGCAACCCAGCCCGGTAGGCACTGATCTTGTCCCGAAACTCCCCGCTGCGTTCACCCACCCACATGGCCAGCAGTTCGGTCAACTTCCGCGACTGGGTATACACAATGGTGCGCAGACCTCTTTGCAGCGCTGCTTTCAGCAATTGGATGGCGGCCTGCACCGGCCCATCATGGGGGTTGAGCATGACCACGTGGCGGCTGCCCCGGGGCGCGCCACTGCGGGTGACGGCCTCGGCGTCCAAACCAGTCAGTTGGTGCACCAGTTCAACCGGGTTCGCCACGGTCGCCGAGCAGCAGATATAGACCGGACGGGAGCCATAAAACGCGCAGATGCGCTGCAAGCGGCGAAAGACCTGGGTCAGGTGGGAGCCCAGCAACCCCCGGTAGGTGTGCACTTCGTCGATGACGACGAAATCCAGATTTTCAAACAACAGCCGCCATTGCTGGTGGTACGGCAACAGGGCCAGGTGGATCATCTCCGGGTTGGTGAGTAGGATATGGGGCGGGCTGTTGCGGATCTTTTTTCTAAACCAGGCTGTCGTATCCCCGTCATAAATGCCGGAAGCCAGTTGACCCTCCGGTAAATGGCCGGCGACGGTTTCAAATGCCCTGTGCTGGTCTTGAGCCAGTGCTTTCAGGGGGGATATGTAGAGGGTCCGGCTATGCGGGTTGGTGAGAACCCTTTCCACGATCGGAAGCGTATAGACCAGGCTCTTGCCGCTGGCTGTCGGCGTCGCCATGACCACGTGCCGCCCCATGCGGATTAAATCGATGGCCCGGGCCTGATGTAAGAAAAGTTCCGGTATGGCCAGGGCCGCCAGCAACTCCTCAATGGGCTCCGGCCAGCTCAAATCAGGATTGCCCGTTACCGCGGCCCGGGCGCTCTTTTCATGGTGACAGACGACCTGGTCGCCAAATTGCCGCGACTTTTTGAGGGCTTCGATATATTCGGGTACCTTCAGGGTGCGTTGCGGCTCTTTTTTCGTGGTTTTCATCCGTAATTTACTTGATTTAATGGTTTTATGACATATTATAGGGCTGTCTTTACCATTCTCCGCCAACATGCTAATACAACGAAATACCCTGCATTACAATTGCGGGAACGAAAACATAGTGGTTCAGCCATAGAGATTTAGATCGTTTTTCAGGAAAACTCCATGATGATCGACCAGATCGTGATCCTTCTCATCCTGCTGATGCTTTCCGGCTTTTTTTCATCAGCAGAAACCGCCCTGTTCTCCATCAGCAAAACCAAAGCCCGGCACATTGCCAAAAAAAAAGACGGGACCAGCGCCCTTATCGAAAAAATGAAGGCCGATCCCCACCGCCTGCTGTCCACCATCCTGATCGGCAACAACGTCGTCAATGTGGGGGCCTCCGCCCTGGCCACCTCGATCACCATCGGTCTGTTTCCCAACTATGCCGTCGGTGTCGCCACCGGGGTGATGACCTTTCTGATCCTGGTCTTTGGCGAGGTATTTCCCAAGTCCGTGGCCACCCGTAACAACGTCCTCATCGCCCGCTTGACCATTTACCCGATTTACTGGCTCTCGATCCTGTTTTACCCGGTGATCATTTTCATGAATTTCATACCGCGCCTCACCGGACGGATCAAGAAGACGCCGGCGGCCACCGAAGAGGAATTGATGACCTTTGTTGAAGTCGTCGAAGAGGAAGGCGGCATCGAAGAGGAGGAAAAAGAGTTCATCAGCGCCATCTTCGAATTCGACGACACCAATGCATCCGAGATCATGACCCCCCGGGCAGACATGTTTGTCATTGAAGCGGCAGAGCCATTGAACCTGGAAAAGATTATCAGTTCCGGGTTTACCCGCATACCGGTAACGGATGGCGAACTGGACAACATCGTCGGGATCATTAACATCAAGGATTTGTTTCTTCACCAGATCAAATCGGGCGAGAGGCTGGACATTCGGGAAATTATGACCCCGCCCTATTTTGTGCCGGAAAACAAAAAGCTGGATAAACTTTTCCAGCAGTTCAAGAAAAGACGCCAGCACATGGCTATCATCGTCGATGAACACGGGGGGGTTTCCGGCCTGATCACCCTGGAGGACACGCTTGAGGAACTTGTGGGCGAGATTAGTGATGAGACCGACAAGATCGAACCCTTGATCATCCGCGACGGGACCCACGAGTGGCGGGTCCTGGGAAAAACCGAGATCGATGACGTCAACGAGCGTATTCCGATCGGCATCCCGGATGTAAGGGACTACGATACCTTTTCAGGCTATGTCCTGCACAATATCGGCCGCATTCCCAAGGAGAAGGAGAGTTTTGCCCTCGACGGTTTCACCATCACTGTGTCCCAGAAGGACGGCAACCGTATCCGCGAATACCACGTGAAAAAGAACCAGACTGGCTGATGAGAACGTCCTGCACCGCTGCTTATATATCACCCGTGCCAATTGTTTTGAGCTTGTGTATAATGCTGCTGGTATTGGCGGTTCCCTTGCAAGCATCTGAAACGGTTGTCCGGATTGGTGAATTCTCGAAATTGGCACCCGGCACCACCCTCCCGCCACCATGGGAGCCCCTTACTTTCAAAAAAATTGTTAAGCACACCCGGTACCGGCTTGTTTCGAACGACAACCAGACCGTTCTGACCGCGCAGAGCCGGCAGTCCGCCTCGGGCCTGATTCACAGGGTTTCCATCGATCTAAAAACGTATCCCTATATAAATTGGCGCTGGAAAGTGACCCGTGTCATTGCCAAAGGCGACGTGACCCGCAAGGATGGGGATGATTATCCGGCCAGAGTGTACATCACCTTTGCCTATGATCCGAACCAGGTCGGTTTTCTGGAAAGGGCTAAATTTGAAGCCGCCCGCCTTGTTTATGGCGAAACGCCGCCAATGGCGGTGCTCAACTATATCTGGGCCAATCGCGCGCCGCCGGGTCTATTCACCCCCAGTGCCTATACAGACCGGTCAATTCTGATTGCCGTACAATCCGGTTCAGAAAAAGCCGGGCGCTGGGTATCGGAAAAGCGCAATGTTTATGTGGATTATAAAAAGGCGTTCGGCAAGGAGCCGACGGCGATCACTGGGGTAGCCCTCATGACCGATACGGACAATACCGGAGAAACCGCTGAGGCCTGGTATGGGGATATTTTCTTCTCTGCGGAATAGTCAGGCAATTTTACCTGATCTTACCCTTTCACTCGCTTCTAGTCTTGATCCATGGATGCTATGGTATTTGTAAAGGATCCTGGCCCAGGGGACAATGGTTTGGGGTGCCCCTCAAAGGGGTTTTGATAAAACCAAAAAGCAAACCCTGGCATCGCGCAGAGACGCGGAGCCGCAGAGAAAGGCAAAACCAGAATTTCGTCGCACTGGCGTGCGAAAAACCTTTCTAACCTAAGGGCATCAAATACCATTTTGGTTTTATTCCCGCGTAGCGGGATAAAATATGTGGGTTTCTCTGCGTCTTTGCGTCTCTGCGCGAGAATATTGCTTTTACGGCATGGCCAACTATTTCTGACCCGGTCCCAAGGACCAGGTTTAAAAGGCGGCTTAAAAAACAAGATTAAGAGCAAGTTAACCGGATGCCTATTTTTTAACCCGCTCCACATATTCACCGGTACGGGTGTCGATCTTCAGCAACTCGCCTTCTTCTATAAAGGGCGGCACCTGCAACTGATAGCCGGTCTCCAGCGTCGCCGGTTTAGAATCGCCGGAGGCCGTATCGCCCTTGATCCAGGGTTCCGCCTTGACCACCTTGAGTTCCATAAAGATGGGCAGGGTGACACCGATGGGCCGCCCATCGAACAGGAGTACGTCACACTCCGTATTTTCCTTGAGCAGGTCCTTGGCGTCCCCCAACTGATCGGCGGTCATGAATTCCTGCTCGTAGTTGCTCGAGTTCATGAAGCAGTAGGCCTCTCCATCGAAGTAGAGGTACTCCATCTTGACCTCTTCAAGGTCAGCCTTGTTCATTTTCTCGCCCGATCGGTACGTCTTATCAAACTGGGCCCCGGTCAGCATATTCTTCAGACGGCACTTATAGAGGGCCTGCCCCTTGCCGGGTTTTACAAAGTCGAACTGGACAACCACGTAGGGTTCGCCGTCAATCTCTATCTTGAGCCCTTTTTTGAGGTCACTACTTTCATACATGAATTAGCTCTCCTTTTCGCCTGGTATTGCCCCTGCTGCTTTGTTTACTCAGTCTTTAGAAGCCTGGTCCTCAAGACCAAGCCTGTCCCGCCTACCGGGAGTCTGAAACAATTGGCTCTGCCATAAAAACAATATTCTCGCGCAGAGACGCAAAGACGCAGACGTCTTCCCTAAACCGAAAACGAATTGAACAGTCCAGCTCAGCTGGGGAAACCCACATATTTCACCGGCTTCGCCGGATAAAACCAAAAGATTGCTGTTGCTATGAGTATGAACTGGTTTTTCGCACGCTAGTGCGACGAAATTCTGGTTTTGCCTTTCTCTGCGACTCCGCGTCTCTGCGCGATGCCAGGTATCGCTTTTTGGTTCTAGCAAAAACCCTTTCAGGGGCAAACCAAAGCCTGGCCCTTTGGGTCAGAATCCTTTACCGATCGGCCAGCATCCGGCCAGCATCCGGCCGGCCCGGCGGACCTGTTCCACAAATCGGCCGACCCGCTGTAAATCTTTTTGAAAACGCACCGGCTGACCATCCGCCGCAATGGCATTTGTGCGGGTACAGCTGTCGACCCTGCCGGTCCGACGGCTAAAATGCCGGCATAAACATTTTCCGGCGATAGCCCCCCGGCCAGAATCACGGGAATACGACTTTGCCTTACGAGCTGCGCCGCCATAGGCCAGTCACACGTTTCACCGGTAATACCCACAAACCCGGTTACCGGCTGCGGTTCGCTGGCAACCAGCAGCGTGTCGGTCAGGAACAGATCGCTGACCGGCTCGAACAGGCCGGCCAGGTCCAGGGTCGGAACCTGGCGCTCACGGCCGGTTGGTGCGATGGGTATGGAGCGCATGATCTGAACCGCCGAAAACCTGGTGCGGATACCCTCCTGCAAGTCTACCAGAGCCCGGCAGCCGTTGGCGGCATGCTCGTCGCTGGTAAGATGTTCGCACAGGTGCACGATGTCGGGTTGATAGTGGTCAATGACCTTGTACACCAGATCCGGCCTACTGAAAAGCGGAATCAAACTGCTCCGCGCCCCCAGCTCGCGAACGATCCGCCGTGTTGCTGCTATCTCCGCGTCTTTCCATTTTTCCGACGTAACCAGAACCGTGCCGATGTGGTCGACGCCCAGCCCGATGACGGCCTCGGCTTCGGACGGTGTTTGAATCTCATATATCTGGGTGATAATGTTAGTCATAAACAGATGCCAAACAAGGAGAGACGCCGCGAACACCATGCAATGGCATCGTTTTTCGCCGGTATTTAGAAGTTGACTTTTTGCCCGGTCTCTACCATATTCGGGTTGATTTCGCAAACCGTTTGCTTTATTTTCACAACCGTTTCACCCGGTTAACGATATTTTGGGGACGTACTTAACCCGCAAACCGCATTCACCACTGCGAGGGGTTTACATGATTCTGATTATCGATTTCGGTTCGCAGTTCAACCAGTTGATCGCGAGAAGGGTTCGCGAGTGCAAGGTCTATTGCCAGATCGTTCCGCCCACTATCAAGTTGGCCGACATTCGCAAGCTCAACCCGGAGGGCATTATCCTATCCGGCGGACCGGCCAGTATCTATGAGAAAAAAAGTCCCAAGGTTCACAAAGGAATTCTTAAACTGGGCATCCCTATCCTCGGCATCTGCTACGGGATGCAGTTCATGGTGGCGGCCCTGGGCGGCAAAGTCCAGAAATCAAAGAAACGGGAGTACGGATTTGCTGAATTGAAAGTGAAATCCGCCGGCCAGCTGTTCAAAGGAATAGGCCGTACCACCCAGTGCTGGATGAGCCATGGTGATTCCATCACCGAGTTGCCGGCCGGCTTCAAAATCACCGGCTACACCGCCAACACGCCCATTGCCGCTGCCGTTGACCTGAAAAACAAGTTATACGGACTCCAGTTTCACCCGGAAGTGGAGCATACGCCCAAAGGAAAGGCCATGCTCCGCAGCTTTCTGTTCGATGTCTGCAAGTGCTCAAAATCATGGACTATGAAGTCATTTGCCCGGGAGTGCATTGCTGAAATCCAAGAACAGGTCGGAAGTAAGAAGGTGATTCTAGGGCTCAGCGGCGGGGTAGATTCCTCAGTGGCGGCTGTTTTGATACACAAGGCCATTGGCAAGCATCTGACCTGTATCTTTGTGGACAATGGACTGCTGCGCAAAGACGAGGCCTTGCAGCTGAAAAAAACGCTCAAAGAGAACCTGCACATCAATATCCGGTTTGTCAGCGCCAAACGCAAGTTTCTCGCGTCATTGGCCGGGGTCACCGATCCCGAAAAAAAACGGAAACTCATCGGCAAGATTTTTATGGATGTATTCGAGGCCGAGGCCCGCAAGATCAAGGGCGCTGAATTTCTGGCCCAGGGCACCCTTTATCCAGATGTCATTGAATCCCAATCAGCTTTCGGAGGGCCCACTGCGGTGATCAAGTCGCATCACAATGTCGGCGGACTGCCCAAAAAAATGAAACTGAAACTGGTGGAGCCGCTGAAATACCTATTCAAAGACGAGGTGCGGCAACTGGGCAAAGCCCTGGGCTTGAGCGACCAGATGGTCTGGCGGCAGCCCTTCCCCGGTCCCGGACTGGCTATCCGCATTATCGGATCGGTGCAAAACCGGCGACTGGCGATATTACGGGAAGTGGATGCCATTCTCCTGGTAGAAATCCGGTCCGCCGGTTACTACCGCAGGCTCTGGCAATCCTTTGCCGTGCTGCTGCCGCTAAAAAGTGTCGGCATTATGGGCGACCATCGCACCTATGAGAATATCGTCGCCGTTCGGGCCGTAACCAGCAAGGACGCCATGACAGCCGATTGGGCCAAGTTGCCGCATAAATTGCTGGGCCGGATCTCCAACCGGATCATTAACGAAGTAAAAGGGGTAAACCGGGTCGTATACGACATCAGCTCGAAGCCTCCGAGTACCATAGAATGGGAGTAACTGCCTGTTATGCCGAAAAAAAGACAGTCTCAGTTCAAAATGCGCATGGACAATGGGGGGACGGAATCCCTGTATGCCGAAGAACGCAACGATCTTAAACTGGAAAAGCTAACCCAGAAGGTCACCATCATCTCGATCCTGATCCCCGTGCTGATCGGCGTCATCCTGGTCATTTCCTACCTGGACATCAAGTCCCGGGTCTCCACGGTTCAAGATACCGGCGAATCCGGGGTTCAAAGCCTGTCCCAGAATCTTGAATCGCGCTTTTCCTCCCTGTCCTTGAAATTTGCCCAGTTGGAAGAGACGTTCAGCAAAAAGATCAATAAAGCGGCCAAAACCCAGCAGACCCTCCAAAAAAAGCTGATAGAAGCTGAAAAGTCCATTCGATGGCTCAGCAAGATCAAAGCCTCAAAAAAAACATTTGAACAAAAAAACGCAGACTTGGAAACCGGTCTGGAGGCTATTAGAACCGATCTGCAGACGCTCGATTCCAATTTAAGCTCCCTGGACGAATCGGTTAAGAAGGAGTTGGTCGACCTGGTGGCCCTGGTGGAAAAATCCAGCGCTGCCATGCTGGCGCTGCAAGCCCAGGTAGCTGAAAAGATGGATCGGGCGGAAACTGAAAAAGCCATCGACGCCCAGAAACAGGATCTGGTGGCCAGTATTGAAAAACTGGGGTTGCGGCTGGAAAAACAGATTGTCCTGAACCGCCAGAAAATTGCCGCGGTTAAAGAAAAAGCAGCCGGGGCGGCAAAGCCGCCTAAAAAGAAGGCTCCCACCGCCAAGCCGGCACCGCAAGCGAGCCCCAAAAAAGATGTCGCTCCCAAGCCGGCTGAAAAAAATGAAAAACCGACGCCACCGGCGCCCAAGCCGGGTGAGATTGTGGAACAGGACCTCTAGGCCTTAAAATCGCTATTTTTGTTTCATTTACCGGAATTGAATGGTTTGACAAACACGGGTGCCTGCTCCCATCAAAATTCGAAATTCGAATATCGAAGCCCGAAATCTATTCATTTTCAAAACTCAAATTGAAGTAAGCCCGACAGGTTAGTTTAAGAAAATACGCGATTATCTGAGGCGGGGATTATTGGTTTGAGCTTTTCGTTTCCTTCCTTATGATTTGTTTCGGATTTCGATATTCGAATTTCGAATTTTCAACTCTGCCCTGCCTGCATCAGCCGCTCTATCCTGGGAATGTCTTCCGGTAGATCGACTTCGGGAGAATCATGCGGCGTCACCACAACTTTGATGCGATAGCCATGCTCCAATGCCCGGAGCTGTTCTAGTTTTTCCACCGCTTCGAGGGTGCCTTCTGACAAGTTTCTGTATATTTCCAGAAACATACGTGTATATGCGTAAAACCCGAGGTGTTTAAATGTATCGTGTTGGGTCCCCGGGTCGCGGGCCAGCGGAATGGAGGCCCGCGAAAAATACAACGCATACCCCTGGTTATCGAAGGTGACTTTGACATCCTTGGGGTCGGTGATTTCGCGAGCCCTTATGATTTTATAGGCCAGCGTGCTCATATCCAAGCCCGGCTCCTCATGAAAAGGCACCACAAGCTGATCCAGACAACGCGGGTCCATGAGGGGCTGATCGCCCTGGACATTGATGACAATATCCTCGGAATTCAGGCCGATGATCTGAGCTGCTTCGGCAATCCGGTCGGTGCCGGAACGGTTTCGGTCCGAAGTCATGACCGCCCGGCCCCCGAACGCTTCCACCGCCGCGACGATGCGCTCATCGTCGGTGGCAACCAACACCGCATCCACCCGGGATGCCTCGCGCGAACGTTCGTAAACATGCTGAATCATCGGTTTTCCATTGATAGGGTGCAGCGGTTTACCTTCAAAACGGGTACTACCGAAGCGGGATGGAATAACGACAACGGTTTGCATGGTGTGTCCTTTCTCGTTACGATGAACCTATTGACCGGGACCCTCTGGCCGGGCTATGAACAGATGTATCGAGAACTGCGTCATCTGCGGTTCGCAACCGCGGTACAATTGGGATAAACCCTGCTGCCAAGGAAACTAGCAAACATGAACATGGATACCCTTGTAGAATTGCTCCAGCGTGTGTCGGACGGTGAGATCAACGTTGATAAAGCCGCTCAACAATTGAAACACCTTGCCTACGAAGACATCGACTTTGCCCATATAGATCATCACCGCAGCCTTCGCAAGGGGTTTCCCGAGGTTATCTTCGGTGAGGGTAAAACTGCTGAACAGATTCAAGGCATCCTTGCCAGAATGATCGCCCATGAAAATACGGTGCTGGTAACCCGGGTGGATCCGGAAAAGGCCGAGCTTATCTGCCAGACGCAGCCGGAGGCGGTCTACCACCCCGACGCCCGCATTATCCTCTGCGAAAAACAACCGGTGAAGATAACCGGCAAAGGAACGGTGCTGATTGTTTCCGCCGGAACCTCCGATATTCCCATAGCCCGGGAAGCCATGCTGACCGCCAGAGCCATGGGCAACCGGGTACAAACGGTCTTCGACATCGGGGTCGCCGGCATTCACCGCTTGATGGGACACCGTGAAATGATTGCGGAAGCGGCCGTCCTGATCGTGGTGGCCGGCATGGAAGGCGCCCTGCCAAGTGTCGTGGCCGGTATGACGGCCAGCCCGGTGATCGCCGTACCCACCAGTATCGGCTACGGGGTCAGTTTGGGAGGGCTAACCGCCCTTTTCGGCATGCTCAGCAGCTGCAGTTCCAATGTAGCCGTGGTGAATATCGACAACGGATTCGGGGCCGGCTATATGGCTTCGGCAATAAATCACACGTAAGGGTCCAAGGGTTCGAGGGTTCAAGGGGTCAAGTGTCTGTGCCACCCTCTTTCGCCCAGATCAATCAGCACAACTATATAATAATATGGAAATTAAGATATATATATGCATGTTTTAGTTTAACTTAAGGTTTGCCGGCCCGGAGAAGAAAACGTCGCTATTACAACATCGGTTTAACTGAATTTGATTTTACCCTTGGCCCCTCGGATCCTTGAACCCTACTTTTTCTTCCTTTCCCACCCCCCCAGCAGGTGCATGTGCAGGTGAAAAATTACCTGACCGCCACCTCTTTCCACATTGAAAAGCAGCTTGTATCCGGATTCGTTAACACCGGCCTGCCGGGCCATCTGCCGGGCGACATCGGTAATCTCCGCCACGATATCACGGTCGGCATCTTTCAGATCGTTGATGCTGCGGATATGTTTTTTGGGGACAATAAGCCAGTGCACGGGCGCATGCGGGTTGATATCCTTGAAAACGACCACTGTGTCATTTTCAAATTCGAACTGGGTGTCCATCTTTCCGGCGGCAATGTTGCAGAACAGGCAATCCTTTTCCATGCAGCGCTCCTTTCTATTTGATTTTTCTCATATTCAACGGCTCTTATATACAATTTTCAGGTGTTTAGCAATAAAACCCTTGCTTATCAAAAGATGCTCAACTATACAGTGTGACCAGCTGGTCATACTTAGCCGGGTCGTTCCCGCTAGCGGCCTTTGGATTGGAAAACGTAATGCAGAACCAAGCAACAGATACGACCTTTGCGGCCGAAAAGGAGTCGTTAGCGGCCCGCTACCCGCGGGTTGCCGACCCCGCCCTAAAGGCGTTGCGGGCAAAAGTTCTCGCCTGTGAGCGGCTCAACCAGGCCGATGGATTGTCGCTTTTTAAAACTCAGGACCTGGTGGGACTTGGCCAATTAGCTGATTATGCAAGAAAACGCACCACCAGGACAAGGCGTATTACATCTACAATCAACACCTCAACTATACCAATGTTTGCCGGAATAAGTGCCGCTTTTGTGCCTTTGCGCGGGATGAGCACCAGGACGGCAGTTTTACCCTTTCCCTGGAACAGATCGAAGCAAATCTGCTTGAACGCCTGAACGAGCCCATCAACGAACTGCATATTGTGGGGGGCCTGAATCCCGATCTGGATTTCGCCTACTTTATCGACCTGCTCCGGCTGGTGAAACGGATCCGGCCCCAGGCGACGATCAAGGCTTTCACGCCGGTGGAAATCGACTACCTGCACAGGATTACGGGTTATTCCATTGAAGAGGTGATTGCGCAACTAAAGACGGCCGGCCTGGCGATGATGCCCGGCGGCGGAGCCGAAGTGATGAGTGACCGTGTCCAGGCCGCTCTCTTTCCGGAGAAGATCGGGGCTGCCCGGTGGCTGGAGATCATGGAAGCGGTGCATCGGGCCGGTATTTCATCCAACGCTACCATGCTCTATGGCCATATTGAAACGGCAGCCGAAAAGGTCGACCATCTGCTGCGAATCCGTGAACTCCAAGACCGCACCGGCGGTTTTTCGGCCTTTATTCCCCTGGCGTTTCACTCGCAAAATACACAACTGGCCGATCTGCCCGCTACCACGGCCTTTGACGATCTCAAAACCATCGCCGCCGCCCGCCTGCTCTTGGATAATTTTACCCACATCAAGGCCTATTGGGTCATGATTGGAGAATCCCTGGCCCAAGTAGCCCTTTCCTTCGGTGCGGACGATCTGGATGGTACGATCATTGAGGAAAAAATCACTCACATGGCCGGGGCTTGCAGTGCCAAAGGCCTCAGCCGGCAGGCCATGCGTTCCCTCATCCGCGCGGCCGGATTCCAACCGGTGGAAAGAGACAGTTTTTACAACCCTATAAACGCTAATTGTGAATGATGCCCACGGAACTAATCGCCCTGACCCATAAAATTGAAGCAAACCGGAGAATAGACGGTGAAGAGGCTCTGTTTCTCCTCGAACAGGCCGACCTGCTGCACCTGGGCGCGTTGGCGGATGCCCGGCGCAAGCATCTTCATCCGGAACCCCGGGTGACCTACGTTGTGGACCGGAATATCAACTATACCAATATCTGCGTATCGGGCTGTCGCTTCTGTGCTTTTTACCGTCAACCGTCCCAGGCAGACGGATTCATCATTTCCGAAGCGGAGCTATGTGACAAGATCGAAGAAACCCTGGCCCTGGGCGGGACCCAGATTTTACTCCAGGGTGGGATGCATCCCGAACTCGATCTTGATTTTTATGTCAACCTGCTGACCTTCATCAAAAACAATTTCCCCATCCACATTCACGGATTTTCTCCGCCGGAAATCAGCTTTCTGGCGGAAAAAACAGGGAAACCACTCGCCGAAGTCCTGCAAACCCTGATTGCCGCCGGCCTGGACTCCATCCCCGGCGGCGGGGCCGAAATTCTGGTAGACGACATTCGCACGCAACTATCGCCCGGTAAATGCCTGACCGACCGCTGGCTGGAGGTGATGCGGGTGGGGCATCAACTGGGCCTGCGTACATCGGCCACCATGATGTTCGGGCATATCGAGGATCGCGCCCACATTGTCGAACACCTGTTGCGGATTCGGGACTTGCAGGATGAAACCGGAGGGTTTACCGCTTTTATCCCCTGGACCTTTCAGCCAGACAACACCGGCCTGGACGTGGAGAAGGCCTCAGCGGCTGAATATCTGAAAGTTTTGGCTTTATCACGCCTTGTTCTTGATAATATTGATAATATACAGGCATCCTGGGTCACCCAGGGAGCCAAAATCGCCCAGGTGGCTCTGGCCTTCGGTGCCAACGATCTGGGCAGCACCATGATCGAGGAAAATGTGGTGGCTGCCGCCGGCGTCCGCTTTCGCCTGCCGCTGGCCGAAATGAAACGCCTGATAGCAACGGCCGGGTATGAAGCCTGTCAACGGGACTGTTACTACAACCTGATACCGGCGGAAAAGTAAAGAATCCTGGCCCAAAGGACCAGGCTTTGGGTTGCCCCCTGTAGGGGCGTGCATCCAGAAAACACATCCATGGTGTGGACGGATTCAGGGGATCAGGAAGAAGACTGGAGGCTGAAGAAAAACCATAAAAACCAATGTGACCGAAATGATTGTATTGTAAAAAAGGACCGCTGTGAATCGAACGACGCTTGGTTTTTATGCTTTCACCTTCAGTCTTCAGCCTTCAACCCTTAAACCTTGGCAAACTTACAATCTTTTGCGGCATAGCCAAAGAGCTCTAATCCGGCCATGAGGACCGGGTTATTAATGGCGAAGTAATATAATGGACACTGCTTGTACCGGATACGAAAATGGACTGCACCGCGCTGGTTGGGTGGTGCAGGATCCCTGGAACGTCATTGCTAATGGCTATGTACGGGTCGCATCGGGTAAAATTCGGGCGGTCGGTTCCTACGATCAAATGACCGTAGCCGCCGACCGGGTGCCTGTTTTCGATCATGGTCCGGGTGTTCTCATACCGGCGCTTATCAACGCCCACACCCACCTGGAACTCAGTGGCCTCCAAGGCAAAGTCGACTGTACCCAAGGATTTGGACCCTGGTTGCAGGCAGTGTTGGCATTAAGGGAAACGCTTACCCCGGCCGACCTGACCGCCGCCGCGGAAAGTGGGCTGCGGGAGATGGCCGCCACGGGAACCGGGGTCCTGTGCGAAATTTCGAGCCTCGGCCTAACCGCTGATACGGTAGCCCGATCCGGCCTTGCGGGTTTCTGGGCCCTGGAAATGCTGGGCAACGCTTCCAACGAACCGGCTACCACCTTGTCGGATTGGCCCGGGGCGATACAGCCGACCCTGGCCGGACATGCCCCCCATACAACGGCTCCGGCCCTGCTGGCTGACTCGAAACAGGCCGCTGAAGGGTACCAGCGCCCCTTTTCAATACACGTTTCCGAATCCGATGCAGAGGTGGAATTTATTGTGCGCGGCCAGGGCGACTGGGCTGAATTTCTCACCGAACGGGGCATTGATTATTCAAATTGGAACCTGCCGGCGCGGAGTCCGATTGCGTACCTGGATACTTTGGGACTGCTCAATGAACGCACCCTGGCGGTGCACGTCCTCCAGGCTGACACCGATGATCTGGACATCCTGCAGAAACGGCAAACGCCGGTTTGCGTCTGCCCGCGGAGCAACCTCGCCCTGCACGGACGGCTTCCCGCTATCCCGGACATGCTGGCCCGCAATATCCCGGTTTGCCTGGGAACCGACAGTCTGGCCAGCACCCCTAGCCTGAATCTCTTTGATGAAATGGCCTTCGTGGCCGGACATTATCCGGCTCTGGATCCGGCTGAAATCCTTGCAATGGCCACGGCCGCGGGTGCTGTCGCCCTGAGGCAACCCGCCGAAGGCCGGATAGCAACAGGATGCAGGGCCCGCATGATCTATGTTCCGGTGAACTGTGCCACTAAAAAGGAACTTATGGAAACGCTGATCCACATAGATGATAACAACCCTTGTCGGCCTCTGTTTGCGGGGGCGGACACAACCGCGGATAGAAGCGATGCCGAGTAATCTACTTGCAACAGATGAGCCGATCCGGATTGGTCGTATCAGCTATATGAACGTCGCCCCCATCTACTATGGACTGGACCGGCAGTTCGACGCGGGCTGGTATGATATCGTTGCGGCACCCCCAGCTGTGCTGAACCGCAAAATGGCTGCGGGCGAACTTGATATCAGCCCTGTTTCCACGGCCGCCTATGCGGAACACCAGAAGGACTGGCTGATCCTGCCAGACCTGAGTATATCCTGCGACGGACCGGTGATGAGTGTCGTTCTGGCCAGCCGTTACAGTATTCGGGACCTGGAAGGAAAATCAGTCGTCATCAGTGACGAATCAGCCTCGGCCGCTGCCCTGGTGCGCTTGATTTTCCGGGAACACGGCGTGCGGCCGAACATCAGCTGCCGACCTTTGTCTAAAGAAAACGCCCTCGCTGGTGCCGATGCGGTTCTGGTGATTGGGGATTCGGCCCTGAATGGCAAGTGGCAGAAAACCTACCGGTATGTGTGGGACCTGTGCGGGGCCTGGAAAGACGCCACCGGATTGCCGTTTGTTTTTGCACTTTGGGCGGTCCGCAAGGAGTATGCCCAGCGGCAAGCCGACCGGGTAGCGCGTACGCTCAAGGATTTGAACCAATCCAGACGGCAAGGATGCGCGCGTCTGCCGGCTATCACAGCCGACTTGAAACAGCGCTGTGATGTGAAGATTGATATATTAGAAAGATATTTCAAAGGGTTGCAATATGACTTGGATGCGGTGAAACTCAGGGGGCTGGAAACGTTTTACGCCAAATTGTATCGCCACGGCCTCATTTCCGCACCGGTTCTGCCCCGCTTTATTGAAGCCGGCGAACCTGACGTGACCGGCGTTGAAGCCAGAGAGCCATCACACCCCTTTGTATCACTGGACATCAATTAGCCGCACCCGGTTGCCGGACGATCAAGCCCTGTCCCGGGGCTACCGGGCCACGCGACTTTCGAATAGGGTCCGGTTTGTTTCCAGCATCCTACCGGCCATGAGATCCTCCATGGCCCGGGTGTAGTCTGCCAAACGCACACCGGGAATCAGCTCGCTTTTAGCGATCACCGCCAATAGGGCAATGTTCTGCATCCGGGCGTCCGGCAGATCCGGAGCGTATACCTGGATGGTCTTGATTTCCTGCGCACGCGCCGCATTTTCCAACATCTCCGCGCTGACTTCCGTATCGCGGCCCAACCGAACATCAAGGGGCTGCCAGACCGCATTGTAATAAATCAGGGTGCCGCGATCCTTCAGGGCGCTATACATGGCGCGCAATGCTTCGTGCCTTTCCAGGGCAACCACCAGATCCGAGTTACGATCCGCTATCAGGGGCGCGTGGGCATCTTTTCCCATTCTGATCTGCGACTTGACAATGCCGCCCCGCTGGGCGAGACCATGGGTGTCAACGCCCTTTACCGGCAGACCGGCGTGATCCCCTGCCCGGAGAATGATCTCGCTTAAAAGGCCGATGCCCTGTCCCCCAACACCGGCAAGGTAAATATTGAATGCGTCCATATTGGTTATCCCCGCGGCTCGATTGGTTTCGGTGATGTGATCGCTTTGGCCGGACAGGTCTGAACGCAGGACCCGTCGCCGATACATAGGTCATGATTGATGGTCACCCGCCCTTCACGGTCGCGCGTAAAGGTCGGACATGCAAAAACCTCCACACACGCGTGGATCCGCTGGCAGGTATCCGGGTCCACGTCTACAACCCGTTGCCGATACGTCGGCTTTTTCTTCTGTTGCCGCATGAATTTTAGCATGCAGGGATGTCGGGCGATAACCACACTGAATCCGCCGTCGTTCACCGCTGTTTCGACCAGTTCCTTCAGGCGGGCCTGCTGGTAGGTGTCGATTTCATAAATATTGGGTACCCCCAGGCCTTCGAGCACCTGGCGCAGGGGGATTTTGTCAACGGTCTCATTGAAATTCCGACCGGAAGCCGCGTGATCCTGGTGGCCGGTCATGGCGGTCGTCTCGTTTTCCATCAGCAGCATGGTGATGTTGTGGTTGTTGAACAGGGCGTTGATGATACCGGGCAGGCCGGCATGAATAAAGGTGGAATCTCCCATGAAGACGACAACTTTGCGGGAATCGTTGAACAGGGACAGTCCCGAACCCATACCCGTGGAGGCTCCCATGCACATGAGCAGTTCCCCCATTTCGTAGGGCTCCTGAAATCCCAGGGTATGACAGCCGATATCGGCCACGGTGATGTCCGTGTCGGCCAGGGCCTGTTTAATGGCATGGAACGCACTGCGATGTCCGCACCCCGGACACATCTGGGCCGGTCGTAAGGGTGCCGGCGGTGGTTCTTCCTTCGGTTCCGGGCGGGCCGGCAGCAAGTCCGGCCAGGTATCCTGTAGCAACGCGTAAACCTTGTCAGGCGTATATTCCCCCAGCCAGTCATCGAGGGCGACCTTACCGACAATCTTGGTCGGGATGCCCTCATCGAAGGCCAGGGCTTTTATCTCATTTTCAAGGGTGTTGTCAAGTTCTTCCAATATCCTGATTTCTTTGTGATTATTTAAAAAATCACGAATCATGACACGGGAGGCCGGGTACACCATCCCCAACTTTAAGATATCCGGTTTCGCCGGGGCCGCATGCAGCACGTCCAGCAGGGAGAGAAATGGCAGGCCGGACGTGATGATTCCCCGGTCACGGTTGCCATGATCGACCATCCGGTTTACGCCGGCCGTCACACCCCACTGCTCGGCTTTGCGCAGGTTCCTCAACGCCCGGGTTTTCATAGGAAACACCAGCGAAGCAATGGGGATATAGGGTCCGTTTCTGCGATCAAACCGGGGCGTGTTGTCCGGCTGAATCGGCATGCGGGCTGGAAATGCGATTTTTTCCTTGGCGTGGCAAACATGGGTGGTCATTCTCAGGATGACGGGCATGTTCATCCGGCGGGACAATTCTGCGGCTTTCAGATAATACGCATAGGCCTCCGCCGGCGAAGCCGGTTCAAGTATGGGGGTGTAACTCATGCGGGCAAAATGCCGGTTGTCCTGTTCATTCTGCGACGAGTTGGCACCGGGATCGTCACCGAGGATGATCACCATTCCGCCGATGATGTTCATCAAGCTCAATTGAACAAAGGTGTCGGCCGCTACATTCAAGCCCACGCTTTTAAAGAAAACGGTGGCAAGATGGCCGTTGACCGCGGCGCCATAGGCCACCTCGGTGGCCACCTTCTCGTTGGTGGAAAACTCGAAATAAAAAGGTCGCCGGTCTTCGGGTATGGATCCGATGGCTGTTGCAACTTCAGGGGTGGGAGAGCCCGGGGTAGGAGGTTACCACCCGGGTGCCGGCTTCGACCATGGCCCGCACCAGGGCGGTGTTGCCCATCAAGATTTCTTCAAACGGCTCCTCTCGGAGGAGCATCTCGCCCATATCTTTCATGTGCCGTCCCCTTGCGGTATGGCGAAACGCGGTTTCCGCAGCACGGTTAGATCTGCGCTGCAAGTGCCTTCGAAATGGTGGGTGCGCGAATGCGCCGGCGGCTGTCCTGGATTGGACGCTACCCGCAGCCCCGGTTGGCGGGATTCCCGCCGCGCTGCGACAAGCTGCGGGGAATCGTCCCCCGCATGGAGTTTTCCTATCTTGGCTTCGCTCGCTAACCCTGCGGCAAACTGCAGGGAATGCGCTCGCTGATCGGCTCAGGCCAGCTTAGTATAATTTAAGACGTAATCGTATCGATTCAACAGTCCCTGGCGGCGGCAGCCGGATTTATTTCATCTGAACCCGATACTTTTTCACATATCCAATCGGCTTGTAGCTGTGTTTGGCCCGCCGCAGACCTTCATTGCCCAGATCCTGTTCACGATTGATGGTGTCATATTGTTCCGGCAGGATGGCTGCAAAGGCCTGGTTGACAAACTGCCAGACGCCTTTGTAACCGCTGACGGCCTTTTCAAAATGGATGATGAAGCTGGTACCGCGGGCATTTTCTTCACCCAGCGAGTAGGCCACCGGCCGATCCTCCACATAATAGATGCCGCCGCAGAGCTGTAATTCTTCGGCATGCACTAGGGCTTCTTTGGCAGCCTGGTAGTCACCAGGGTCCTCACGCCCCTGCAACCAGTTTTCCAGGATTTGCAAAGCAGCCGGGAGGTGGCTTTCCAAGAGGGGCTCGCCGGTATAGGTGAAATTTTTTAAGAATGCCTTGATCAGGTTGCTTTTTTTATGGAACTTGCGGCCGGTGAGTTCCGCCAGCGCCTGCCGGGCATAGAGGTAGTCAAAATTGTCGCGATCCTCCTCGATGTGAAAGCCCTGGGCAGCCATCTGCTCCGCCTGGGGGGCGGGCACGCATTTCAGCGAGCGGTAGCTGTCAAACAAACGCTGCAGTGTTTTACTCTCCGGCAAACCAAAGGGCAACATGAAAAAGGGAGCGTCATCATCACGACCGGTGAGCAGGATCAGATCCTCAGGTAGTCGGGAGATACGATAGTCGTGGTCGTGTCTGAACAGATACAGGTTGGCAAAAGTGAATTCGGACACGCCGTCGGGCAGTTGCTGAAAACGCGGATGCAGTTCCGGTCGTAGATCGAGGCTCAGTTCAACAAACTCGGGGTAGTCGGGTATCGGCATCAGGCTCTCTCCAGGTTTACCGGTCGGTTACCGCGTCAACATCGTATCGGGCATCATAACGGCCACGACCTGCCCCCGGGCGCACACTTCTCCCCGGGCTTTCACCTCGGTGGCCACGACCACTTTGCGCGGCTTGAGCTCTTTAACTTTGCCACGCACCTCCAACGGTCCGTCAATCGGCGTGGGGCGCAGGAAATCTACATGCAAGGATGCCGTCACAAACCGCAAAGACGGCGCTGTGCCCATTTCCCGCCCCGCTGCCCGATAAGCCGCCGCAGAGGCCGTACCGGTGCCATGGCAGTCGATAAGCGAGGCCAGCAGGCCCCCGTAAATAAAACCGGGAACGGCGGTATGGTAAGGCTGGGGGGTGATGACGGCCACGCTTTCGTCGCCATCCCAGTAGCTTTTCAACTGCAGGCCGTGTTCGTTGAGGCGGCCGCAACCATAACAATGGCTCAGCCCATCTGCATAGGTGTCTTGAAATGCTTGTGTGCTCATGTGAGGCCCTTTTCCTGTGATTTTCCGGGGTCTGCCCGGTACCTGCTCCTGCAATTTTAGCACACAAGCTGTTTGAGTCAATAATTCCGCGGGAATTTCCGGGATTTGAAACAAACGCCAACGCAGAGATTTATCCGCCTTGGGCGGGTTGAGCCAATCAGACTTCTCCAAGAGCCCACGTCTTCGCCTTGAGCTACGCCGCAAAAGACGCCCGACAAGCAGACCTTTTTCAGATGGCCCCTGTTTAGAAGTCCGGCAACCCGGTCAACATCTCGCCGGTCCCCAAATAATGGTTCATCGCTTTTTCCCAGGCCGCCATCGCGGTTTCATATTGGGCGGCCGTAAACGCCGCCAAAGCCTTTTCGCCCGCCTCGCTCAACGCCGTGTAGCTATAGGTAATCGGGGCCTGGGACTTCTTCGCGGAGACCGCGGCCAGCAAGATGTTCAGCTTTACAAAGGTCTTCTCCGGGGTGTGCTTGATCATTTCAACACAACCTTTGACAGCATCATATTCGGTCACGAACCACACGGCTTGCTTACCCCCATCCACTGTTATGAAAACACAGTCCTGCTCAACAACCCCCGATTCAGAATAGACCACCACCGGATCCCAGCCTTCACACCACAGGGATTCTTTTACCGGACAATACAGCGGAAAAATTTCCGCGGGCGTGCCCGCGAGCGTTTGCGTATACGTGCGGGTAACTCGCCGGGGTTTGGCAATTTTCATCTCTTTCTCCTTGGCTAGTTCATAGGTTGGTGACAGCATGAACTATAAAGCCGGTGTCGGGTCAAGCTGGTTTTTCTCCACCGGCTGGCAATCAAAAAGGATACAGGGTCAGGCCCCTGATGATTACAGTTTCAGCAGCAACGTCAAAAGTGAAACGCCCAACGCAAGTATCGACATCGTCGTGGCCAGGCGATACTTTTTATTTTGATCTTCCAAAGTCGCCAACACGGAAGCCAAGAGTGGAAAGTGGATGCAGTGGTGATCCCCGCCAATCCTGATCGCAAATAGATCGACGCGCATTTTATGGTTTTCATGGCCGGGTCTCTGGTCATCGACGGCATAGCCGTGGCGGTTGTTTAAATGGTAATAGAGCCGTCCAAAGAGGATATCCGGTTCCATGGCTAGCTGCGCCGCGATTTTATCGACGTCGATGGGCATCCAAATCTTAGAGGACCGCCGATCGGGGTCCTCTTCGTTGTAGGCGGCATATTGATCGTAATAGCAGGCGTAAATAGCCCTTAAAATTTTCCGGTCGGTCAGCGGTTTTTGCATCGGGCCTCCTAAGGCGGATTCAGGTCATTTCTGTTTGGCGGGTAGCAGGTAATCGGATTTTACGGAGCGGATATACTGCCAGTGCGTCTTGCGGGCCGGCCGGCTGTAAACTACCAAACAGCACTGTTCACAAAGCGGTTTGTCCCGATCCCCATATGCTTGGGCGGGCACGAGTAGCTTTGCGCATTTAGAGCAGTAAAGCCGTTTAGCAGGCATGTTTTCTCTCTCCATCCGGCAGCCGGAGCTACAGGCCGATGGCTTTTTTGGGCAGGCGCCGCATCTCCGGGGCAGTTAGGCTGCCTATGTACAGGTAATCCGGTGTTTCGGTTGCCCCGGTTGTCTTGGGATACGCTCCGGACGGATCCTGCAGATCCAGGACGACCTGCCCATGTCGATTGAGCGCAATGATATGCCCGTAAGGGGCTGCCTTGGGCCGTAAAAAGGCCGGCAGACGCTGTATAACCTTACGAACAAAGGGCTTGTCAGCCAGGCTGTCCAGCAGGTCGTTGCGAGGGGCGATCAGCGCCACCCAATAGCGGCCGTTCAGCCCGGCGGATAGATTGTCCGGAAATCCGGGCAGCGCCTCGATAACCGCTTCGGATTGACCCTGCCGGGGACCGGCGATCCAATAGCGCAACACCCGGTAGCTGCCCGTCTCGTTGACCAGCACGGAAGCTTGATCGTGGGCCACAGCGACCCCGTTGGCAAAATTCAGTCCGGTCATCAGCGTCCGGGCCCGCCCATCGGCCGGATCGTAAACCAGCAACCGGCCATGCCCGCCGTGTTCCATAATATCCAGCAGGCTGGCTGCGTAGGTTCCCCCGTATTCCCGCGCACCGAACTTGGTCGAAGCATCCGAAAAATAGATCAAGCCGTTCGCGGCCACGTCGACATCATCCGCGTATTTTATGGGAATGCCATCTGCTGTGGTGGCCAGTTCCGTCACCTTGCCGTCGTTCGACACCCTCAGCAGGCCCCGATAGGCATCGGCCACAACCAACCTGCCCTGAGCGTCAAAATCGATACCCAGGGGACGTCCCCCGGTATCCGCCCAAATTTCGGGGTTGGTGCCATCGGGACGCAGCCGTACGATGTGCCCCTCATGGGTCGCGGCGTATATCCGTCCGGTAGTGTCCAGGGCAATATCTTCCGGACCATGGTGATTTCCGATGGAAAGCGTCTGGAGATCGGTTAGACGGGTGTTTTGTTCAAAGGCACCCGCATAGCCAGGATTGGGCGGCGCATGCCAAGCCAGCGGCTCAATGGGTACGGGCCAGGCTAGAAGATAAAGTGCGGCCAGGCAAGTCAACCCGACAAATGCCAGAATCCCACGTATCAGCATAGGGCCTTTCTCCTGTAGGCGTTGTCTATTCTGAATTAGCGGACAATCGTTTTGACAGTAGCATTAGAGCCCGATGAGTTCAACCAGCTGCGCCGGTTCATGCAATAGGTGGGTAGGATTGTGGGCCAGCAGTTCCGCGCGACTGCCGTATCCCCATAACACACCGGCCGAAGCCAGTCCGTTGTGGTGCGCGGCCAAAAGGTCGATATCCCGGTCGCCGATCATTACAGAATTCTCGGGAAGAATCCCTGATTCAAGCAGTGCCTGCAACTGTTGCCATTTGCGGATCCCCACATCCCCGCCGTCAACGAAATCGAAATAGTCCCAGATGCGATGCAGTTTTAGGATGGCCTCGGCAAAATCAACCCGCTTGGACGTGCATACTGACATGCGGATACCGTTTCGATCGAGCGTTTCCAGGGCCGTGGCAATTCCAGGATACAGGATATTGGCCGCATACCCCCGGCGAGCATAGTCTTCGCGGTATTTTGTAATCAGCGCCGCTAATCGGTCGGCATCGTCTAGACCGGTAATGTGACGAAACGCATCGTCGAGCGGAGGACCGATAAAAACCTCCACAGCCTCCGGTGACAAGGCCTCATACCCGTATGCAGCCAGGGCATAATTCGTTGAGTGAACGATCCCTTCCTTGGGATCACTCAGCGTGCCGTCCAGGTCAAAAATCAACATGTCATACGGCATAGGATTTCCCATCCTTGGTCTGTTCCGCCCAATCGAACCCCATTGCAATGCTCTCTTATAACCTGATGTTCGCGATAAAGTAAATATATTAAACAATTAGATGGATGCGTGATAGCAAACCGAAATAACCATTGACGCAGATATGACCACTGGTTATATACTGACCATTGGTCACTTTATTACCAGCGGTCACATGGGGGCGCAAATGGGTATCTCCGAAAGACGAATCAAAGAAAAGGAGCGCAGGCGCCAGGCCATCCTGCAGGCAGCCAAGGGTCTCTTTTTTAAACAGGGTTTTGCGGCTACGACCATGACCCAGATCGCCGCGGCGGCAGAACTGGGTAAAGGTACCCTGTATCTCTATTTTCAAAACAAAGAGGAACTTTACATTTCCCTCCTGGTAGAAGGCATGCAATTGTTGAACGAGATCTTTCAGCGCACCGTGGAAGGCGTGACCGGTTGGGAAGAAAAATTCACTGCATTAGGATGGGCGTATTATCAATATTCAATCGATTATAGCGAGTTTTTTCAAATCAGTTTTCAATTTCAACACGGTGAGTTGACCGCCAACATATCGGATGACCTTTACAATCACTGCTACCAAGAGGGCCTTAAAAGCCTCGGCACCCTGGCCGCCATCCTGGAGGAAGGTATGGCGGCCGGTGAGATTGAGACCCGGGATCCCATGGAGCTGACGGTTGTCTTGTGGGGTTCCCTGACAGGACTCATCCTACTCCATATGGCCAAAGATCATCGCAAATTCATGCCGGTTCCGCTAAAGACCTTGGTTGCCGACCTGCTGGATTTGAATCTGAAAGCCTTAAAGCAGCAAGGGGCGGCAAAATGAACCAGAAGCAGCGTCAACGCAGCGAAGCTCTTTTCGCCGCCATGGCCCGGCAGTTCTTCCGGCATCGCTGGAAGACCCTGCTGACGACGTTTCTGTTCATCGGCTCGCTGGCGGCATTTATTCCCGGAACGGAAATCGACACCTCCGCCCCGGCCCTTTTGCGGGACAACGATCCGGCGCGGATCGCCTACAATGATTTTAGAGACCAGTTCGACGAAAATGACCTGATCGTCATCGCCATCACCCCACCCGCAGTGTTCCAGATTGGTTTTTTAAATCGTTTGCGTGCATTCCACCATGACCTGGAACAGGAAGTCCCCTATATCAAACGCATCACCAGCCTGATCAATGTTCGTGATACATATGGGCGCGACGATGAACTCGTTGTCGGCGAGCTTATGGAAACCTGGCCCCAGACCCCAGCCGATGTTGACAACATAAAGCAGCGGGCTTTCCGCAATCCTTTCTATATCAACAGCCTGCTGGCGGCGGACGGCCGGGTTACGACAATTGTACTTGAAACGGAAGCCACCCTCAGTGCCGTCGATGACGCGGATCTGCTGGAAGGCTTTGACGATGAAAACCGGCCGGCAACGGTCAGCAGCGGAGACCTGTCGCCGGCAGCGCAGCCACCCCGCTATTTCAGTGAAAAGGAAAATCGCCAGGTCGTCTCGGCCATCGAACAGGTCGTGCAGCGCTACCAGCAGCCAGACTTTCGCATTTTCCTGGCCGGCGAACCCATCGTGATGGATGTTTACAACCGGGCCATGGAACGCGATATCGTCATGGTCATCTCCCTTTCCCTATTGACCATCGCCGTTTTTCTGGCCCTGCTTTTTCGCCGGATTTCAGGCGTGCTGCTGCCTGAGATGGTGATTATCTCCGGGCTGATTTCCACGGCCGGCCTGCTGGGGCTTTTCAATGTCTCCATCAAGCTGACCACCATTGTCCTGCCGGGGTTTCTGCTGGCGGTAAGTGTCGGCTATGCCGTCCATATCCTGTCTATTTTCTATGTCCAGTTCCAAAGCGGCCGCAACAAAGAGGACGCCATTGCCTATGCCGTGGGCCATTCCGGTTTGGCCGTCATCCTCACCGCCGTTACCACGGCCGCCAGTTTGTTCTCTTTTGCGTTTGCCGATTTGACCGCCATCGCCGATCTGGGCTTTTTCGGCGCTACCGGCGTCTTGCTGGCCATGGTGTACACATTTGTCATGCTGCCGGCCAGCATCGCCCTAATACCGATCCACAGAAAAGCCACGGACCGGGAAGCCAGAAAGGCAATCGTGATGGACCGGATCCTGCTATCGTTTTCCAACGTGGCCACCCGCCATCCCCGTAAAATCGTGTCGGGAGCCCTGCTCCTTTTTGCGCTAGCGATTTACTACACCTGCCAGGTATCCTACTCACATAATGTCCTCAACTGGATTGCCGATCATGAGCCGGTCAAACGGGATGTCCCCTATATCGACCAGCGCTTGAAAGGCACCGTGATACTGGAAATTCTGCTGGACACCAAAGTAAACAATGGGGTTCAGGACCCGGAATTTTTGCACAGCCTGGAAAAACTCGCTCGGGATCTACAGCAGTACGCCACAGCCCATCTCTACGTGGGCAAGGTGTTTTCGATCAACGCTATCATCAAGGAAACGCACCGCTCCCTGCACGCCAACGATCCCGATTTTTATCGTCTGCCGGCGGAACGCAGCACCATTTCTCAGGAACTGCTGTTGTTTGAAAACAGTGGTTCAGAAGACCTGGAACGCTTGGTCGACCGTAACTATCGACTGGCGCGGATGAGTGTAAAGGTCCCCTGGAGTGATGCCATGCATTTGCGGAAACTGGTGACGTTTGTGCAATCAAAAGCCCATAGCGACCTGCCCGGTGTAAAGACGGTGACCGTTACCGGTATTCCGGCCATCTTGTCCCGTTCCATTCCGGCTTCTTTACACAGCATGGCCAAGAGCTATGCAATCGCCTTCGTGGTTATCACCTTTTTGATGATATACCATGTCGGCAGCGTGAAAATCGGCCTGCTCAGCATGATTTCCAACCTGCTGCCGATCTTCATCACCATGGGTCTGATGGGGTTTTTCGAGATCAAGATCGATATGAGCACGATCATGATCGGCAGCATTGCCATCGGAATTGTCGTCGATGACACCCTGCATTTCATGTACAATTTTCGCAAGTATTATGAGGACAGCGGCGATGCAACTTTTGCCATTCGCGCAACCATGCTGGGTACCGGCCGGGCCCTGTTGCTCACCTCGCTCATTCTCAGCTCGGGGTTTTTCATATTAATGACCGCGTCGCTTTCACTATTGATCGTATTCGGCTTTCTGACCGGCCTGACAATCATCTTTTTGCCCTGCTGGCCGATTTCTTCGTCAACCCGGCCTTAATGGTACTGGTGACCGGCCACGCAGCCCGCAAGACACACCTGTCAGGCGAAGAAGTAGGCAGTCTGCCGCAACCAGGCGCTTGAAACAGGAGTATTTTATGAGACACCATCGTCAATTCAAAAATCTGTTTGTGATAATCTTGGGGGCCCTCATGGGCATGTGCATCGGCACGCCGGCGCACGCGCAGGCGGATGATCCCGAAGCGCGCGCAGTCATGGAAAAAGTAGATGCCCGGGATGACGGCGACAACCGTACGGCCGATATGCAGATGGTGTTGATCGATAAAAAGGGTCGTCAACGCTTGCGCCAAATCAGGACCTTCAGCAAAGACAAAGGCGAAGATGTCCTGTCGCTGATGTTTTTTCTGCATCCGGCGGATGTGAAAGATACCGCCTTTTTAACCTATGACTACGACGATGGCACCAAAGACGACGACCAGTGGCTCTACCTGCCGGCCCTGCAAAAGACCAAGCGCATCGCCACAAGCGACAAGAGCGGCAGTTTCATGGGCTCCGATCTGAATTATGCGGATATGACCTCCCTGGACCTCGTAGATTACGATTTCAGTTTCTACGCCAAGGGTCGCGAAAAAGATGTCAATGGCCATAAAACGTGGGTTATCTGGGCCCTCCCGCGGTCTGCCAAAGTGGTCAAGGAGACCGGGTATGAAAAAGCCCTGCTCTTCGTCCGCCAGGACAACCATGTCGTGGTGCGGATTCTATCGTGGGTTTCCGGGGGCCGGCAGCTCAAATACTTCGATGTCAAAAAACTGGAAAAAATCGATGGTATCTGGATCGCCACGGAACTGCATGTGACCCGCAAAAAAGGCAAGCAGATGGTCCACAAAACCATTTTGACCCTTGATAACGTTCTCTTTAACCAAGAATTGGACGAAGCAATGTTCAGTATCAGAAAGATGGAGAAGGGATTGTAAGCCTGCTGTGCAAATAAAACACTTCATCATCCTGTTCATTATCAGCTGTGTCCTCTTCTGCGAGCCGCCGCTCCTGGCCGGATCCGACCAGGATACCGGGGTCGAGGAATTGCTCGAAGGGTTTGATCCTAAACCACCGGTGGAAGATGCCGAGTCAGGACCCGAGCTGCTGGAAGGGTTTGAGGACGAAGATCCGGCAACTGCCGTGAAAGAAGTGGACGCACGGTCCGCCCGGGTCGGATTTGACGGGTACCTGCAACTCTGGTCGGCAATTAATTACGCCCATGCCCCGCCGCAGCCCGGCCAGACGGACTGGCGGGGTCTCTCCAGCCTACGCGCCGAATTGCTTCTGGAAATGAATGCGCGCTTGACCGATGACTGGCAGGCCTTGGTCAGTGGATCCGGATTTTATGATCTGGCCTATGTCCTGAACGGCCGGGACCAGTATACCGAGCAGATTCTGCAGACCTATGAAAAGGAACTTGAACTGCGGGAGGCTTTTGTCCAGGGCAGTTTGACGAAGTCCCTGGATCTAAAAGCCGGTCGTCAGATTACCGTCTGGGGCAAATCCGACTATATCCGGGTGACGGATGTTCTCAATCCACTGGATCTGCGGGAACCGGGTCTTACCGACCTGGAGGACCTGCGTCTGCCCGTTACCATGACCCGGGCTGATTACTATTTCGGCGACTGGAGTGTGACCGGTATCGCCGTGCATGAGATTCGCTTCAACAAGAACCCGGTCTTCGGCAGCGATTTCTACCCGTATCCCGCCCCCCTGCCGCCGGAAACCATTCCCACCACCAGCTGGGACAACACTGAATGGGCCCTGGCCGTGAACGGCGTGTTCAGCCAATGGGATATCGCCTTCTACCACGCCAAATTGTACAATGACCAACCCCATACAGTTCTCACCACGCCGATTCCGATCCCCCGGATCAACCTGCAACATGCCCCGATAACCATGTATGGCTCTGCTGCCCAGTTGGCCCACGGCAACTGGCTCTTCAAAGCCGAAGTGGCCTACTTCGAGGATTTACAATACTTCAATGCCCCCAATGAAAATTTTCGCCGCCTGGATGCCCTGGCCGGGCTCGAATATTCTGGATTCAGCGAAACGATCATCAGCCTGGATATTGCCAACCGGCATCTCGACGACTGGACACCGGCCTTGGCAGCGGCCCCCGACTTCGCGATCGAGGATGATTTCCAGTCCGTCATCGGCCTGTCCAAGGATTTTCTGGATGACACCCTGGAGTTGGCCATCATCGCGTCCACCTTCGGGGCTACCGGCCAGAATGGGTCTTTTCAACGGTACACCGCCGATTACGATCTGAATGACGATATGGCGCTGCTGGTCGGCCTGATCGACTACCAGTCAGGAGACAAGGAAGAGCTGAAACAGATCGGAGACAACGACCGTATATATTTTCGTCTGCGCTACAGTTTTTAAAATACCCCCCGCACTGTTTTCATTGCCTGACGATATTCGCAATAGCCACCATCTTCATGGTGTTCTAATGCCCCGGAGGTCGCTTTTTTCGACCTATCCCCTTGCGCTCGCCGATGCATTTATATTAGAGAGTTGTCTAATGGGGCCCGATTCCTGATTACCAGGCAGTTTCCTGGCAACTTACCGAAGGGCAGGATGATGGATAACCCGCATAAACTAGTAAATGACGACGACAAAGCGGCATTCATTCAAACTGCACGAGGATTTGAAGGCATCCAGCCGAATGCCGCGCTCGAAATCGCCCGCCTGGCATCGATTCGGACATACATCAAAGGCGAAACCATTTTCAGCCCCCGGGATCCCAGTTGCCATTTTTATCTGGTTACAACCGGCCTGGTCAAAGTATCCATCTATTCAATTTCCGGGTTCAAGCTCACCTACCTGTTGGCCGAAAGCGGCGAACCCCTGAACCTAGTGAGCCCCTTTACATGCGCCCTGCGATCAACAGCCGCTGAGGCGCTTGCGGATGTCGCCCTCTTGTGCATTCGGCAGTCAGATTTCCAACCGTTTGTCATGCAACACCCCGACCTGATCATCAACGCCATTTCGATTTTAGGAAAAGCTGTAGACAGTGCCAATCTGCGTATCATCGATCTGATCGAAAAACGGGTTGAAGAACGCCTCATCAGGGTCTTGCATACCCTGTATGTCAAATTCGGATCCCCTCTCCACTTCACCAGTGCGGAATTGGCGTCCCTGACCGGCACGACAACTGAATCCACACTGCGCGCCCTGGCAAAATTACGTGATCGGAAGTTGATTCGATCCGAACGCGGTCAGACGCACCTACTCGATCCAGCCGCACTCATCCCGCCCGAAGACGAGACGCTCTGGATTTAACAACTCGGGAAGCTTCAATTGACTATGACCGCGGTCATAGACGCACAAGCTGAAACATGCTCTTCTGCATACGGCGGGAGACAGGCAGCCTAATCCGCACCTACCGTTGCCAATAGACTTTTGTCATTCCGGGCTGCGTCTCCTGCCAAACGAGTCAAATTCCAACCCCTGAGCAACTTATTTTTTCTTAATAAGCTGAAACCGCAACGCCTGGAGGCTGATGTGAACGCAGTACCTTACTGGAATTCCCTGCTTGAAACCCTGCCACCCGAAAAGTTAAAAGCCCTACAACTGAAAAAATTCAGACGCATTTTCAAATGGGCCTACGATCATTCCGTTTTCCATCGCCGGCTGTACGACCAGGTTGGCATCACCCCGGATGACATCCGTAGTCTCGCAGATGTCCGCGCGGTTCCTAAAGTTGAAAAATCAATGATGCAGGCCATCCAGCGCAAAGACCCGTTCCCATACGGTGACGCCCTCTGCGTACCGCTCGAGGACGTGACGGAGTTCAGGCAAACCAGCGGCACCACCGGCCAACCGGTATACCAGGCGGATACCTGGCAGGATTGGGAATGGTGGGCCGAATGTTGGGCCTATATTCTTTGGGCACAGGGTTACCGCTCTTCAGACCGGGTCTTTATTCCCTTTGGTTATAATATTTTCGTGGCCTTCTGGGCCGGCCACTACGCCGCTGAAAAACTCGGCTGCGAAGTAGTCCCCGGAGGGGTACTGGATACCCAGTCCCGTATATTGAAGGTCCAGGAACTGAAAGCGACGGCCATGATGGCCACACCCACCTACGTGCTGGGCATGGCCGACACGGCCAAGACCAAAATGGAAATCGATCCGGCCGGGTTGGGTATTTCCAAGATTACCTGTGCCGGCGAACCGGGTGCCTGTATTCCAGCCACAAAAAACCGGATGGAGAAGGCCTGGAACGCAAAAGTCTACGACCATGCCGGCGCCACCGAAATAGGTGCCTGGTCCTATGAATGCAGCCATCAGCCGGGAGGCTTGCACGTCAATGAAGCATTCTTCCTGGTGGAGATCGAGGATATTGAAACAGGCGAAATCATAGAAGAACCGGGACACCACGGGAAGATGGTCATCACGGCCCTGGACCGGATCGGGCAGCCCTGCATCCGGTTCGACGCCAAGGACGTCATCGAGTGGGATGCCAAACCCTGTACCTGCGGGCGCACCTTCCGCCTGATAAAGGGCGGCGTTATCGGCCGTGCGGACAGTATCACCAAAGTCAAGGGCGTGCTGCTGGCCCCGGCCGCCATCGAAGAGGTCGTGCGCAGCTTCGCTGAACTCGGGGACGAGTACGAAGTGATCGTCGACAAACTCGGCGATATCGACCGGATCAAACTCAAGGTCGAATTGCTGCCGGGGACCGAGGAGCAGGTAAGGGAAATTGAGTCCCGTCTTAAGGATCAACTGCGTTTGAAAACCAATCTGGGCTACCGAATCGACTTTTTTGATTATGGGCGACTGCCCCGTTACGAGGTGAAGGCCAAGCGTTTTAAAGACCTTCGGAAAGGATAATCATGCCGAATCACGCCGAACCGTTGATGGACCTGAAGCGTCAGATCACGGAACTTAGATCTGCTGCCGAACAGCTCGCCGAAACTGGACGGGATATCCCCACCGTCGTGCGTAATGTGAGCCGGGTCCTGGCCAGTATCAAAATGCTGGAACTGAACATTGTCGACGCGCTGGAAACCGAGATGGACTCCTGACAAGGTTTTTTAGATGAAACCTTGAGTTTTACCTCTTTATGGTATAGCTACATTTCAGCTTTTAATCGCTAAAGATATGATCGTTTTCATCAGGAGGAAACAATCGTTTGCATACAAAAGGAGGGGTCACGATGAAACGTTTATCACGGATTATACTGGTGGTCATTGTCGCCGTGGCGCTCATGCTTGCTTTCAGCCCACAGGCATTCGCGAAAACCTACAAACTCACCTACTCCAATTTTTTCCCGCCCACTCACATCCAGAGCAAACTGGGTGAGTCCTGGTGCCAGGAAGTTGAAAAAAGGACCGGCGGCAAGGTCAAAGTTGACTACTATCCGGGCCAGACACTCACCAAGGCGAAGCAGGTATACGACGGTACCGTGGAAGGTCTTTCCGATGTCGGTATGTCTGTGCTGGCCTATACCCGCGGCCGTTTTCCAGTCATGTCGGCCGTAGATCTTCCCCTGGGATATTCCAGCGGTACAGTCGCCACAAAAATCGTCAACATGGTGCTCCAGAAATTCGAGCCCAGGGAATTTAAGGACGTCCAGGTGATGTACCTGCACGCCCATGGCCCCGGTCTGGTCCACACCAAAGGCAAAGCCGTCCGCAAGATGGAAGATATGCAGGGCTTGAAATTCAGGGGGCACGGCACCAGTGCCCTGGTGGTCAAAGCCCTGGGTGGCACGCCGGTTCCCAAACCCATGCCGGAAACTTACGAAATGCTACAGAAAGGGGTCGTCAACGGGGCCGTATACCCCCTGGAAGCCAACAAGGGCTGGAAACTGGGCGAAGTAACCAACTATGCCACGGCAGCCTTCAGCGCCGCTTACACCACATCCTTTTTCGTCGTCATGAACAAAGATAAATGGAATTCTCTTCCGGCCGATGCCCAGAAAACCATCACCCAAATCAATATCGAGTGGGCGGATAAACACGGCGCGGCCTGGGATTCAAGCGACATGGCCGGCATCAAGTTCTTTTTAAATCAGGGCGGCCAGATCATCGGTGTGGATAAAAAAGAACAGGCGCGCTGGAAAAAAGCTGTTGCCCCGATTATCGCTGAGTACGTAGCCAAAGCAAAAAAGAAGGGGATCAAAAACGCCCAGGAAATCGTAGATTATATTATCAGCAACCTGAATAAGATGCAGTAAGTTTGAGTCCCAAGGGAGGCCGCCAAGGGCCTCCCTTCTTCGTTGGGTCCAACCATCAGCCGGAAAGTAAACATGGTGTTCTTTTTCAAGTGTGTGGCCGGGGCACGGTCGCTTTTGAAAATAGCTGGTGCGGCTACCCTCACAGGCATGATGCTCTTGACCTGTGCGGACGTGGTCGGCCGCTATCTCGGCAAGCCGATATTCGGATCAGTCGAAATCGTCGGTTTCCTGGCCACCCTGACAGTGGCGTTGGCCCTGCCCTACGCCCATGCCATGAAAAGCCACATTGGTGTAGAAATTTTGGTGCAAAAGCTGGCACCGCGCACCCAGGCCTTGATCGAGCTCAGTACCAATATGGTGGCCCTGCTGTTTTTTGCAGTCGTCACCTGGCGTATGTATGTGTATGCCGATACGTTCCGGAAATCGGGAGAGGTCTCCATGAATCTCGAACTTCCGGAGCATGTCATCATCTACCTCACCGCCTGCTGCTTTCTGTTTTTCACCCTGTCCATTCTGGAAGACATTGTCAACGCCATCAAGCTGCTATTGGAAAAGAAATGAGTCCTACCCTGGTTGGTATTATCGGTATTGTCCTCATGCTGGCAATCTTCCTGACCCGCATGCCGGTGGCCTACGTCATGGCCCTGGTAGGCTGGGTCGGCTTCAGCCTTATGATCTCCTTCAAGGGTGGCTTGAACCTGCTTTCCCGCAATATCTATGAATCATTTTCTTCATACGGATTGACGACGATTCCGCTGTTTATTCTCATGGGGCAACTGGCCTTTAATGCCGGTATCGGCCGTCGGCTTTACGACACGGCCTACAAGTTTTTGGGCAGTACCCGTGGCGGCCTGGCCATGGCCACGGTTACGGCCTGCACCGCCTTCGGTGCCGTCTGCGGTTCCAGCCCGGCCACGGCGGCCACCATGGCCACGGTCGGGCTGCCGGAAATGAAACGCTACGGCTATGCCGACGAACTGGCCACCGGGTCGGTGGCCTCGGGCGGCGGTCTGGGAATGATTATGCCGCCCAGTGTGGTCCTGATCGTCTACGGTATCCTCACCGAACAGTCCATCGGTGCCCTGTTCGTGGCCGGCATTATCCCGGCGCTGGTCATGACCCTGTTGTTCATTATCACGGTTTACATCCAGTGCCGCCGGCATCCGGAACTGGGCCCCCCGGGAGAGAAATTTACCTGGGCCGAACGCTTTAAATCCCTCAACGGTATGGCCGATACGCTGCTTGTCTTTATGCTGGTCATGGGCGGCCTCTTCTTCGGATTTTTTACACCTACCGAAGCAGCCGCGGTAGGCGCTTTCGGCGTTCTGGTCGTCTCGGTTGTTCGCCGGCGACTCACCTGGCAGGGATTCGTGAACTCCCTTTATGAAACCCTCCGGACTTCCTGCATGGTTATGTTTCTCATCGCCGGGGCTGTCGTTTTCGGCAAGTTCCTGGCCGTCACACGTATCCCGTTTGACATCGCGGCATGGGTCGGCGGTCTGGCATTGCCCGCCTACCTCATTTTAGCGGCGGTCATCCTGGTCTACTTCATCGGCGGCTGTGTGATGGATGCCCTGGCACTGGTAATGCTCACCATCCCCATCTTCTATCCGGTCATTATTGAGCAGCAGGGGTATGATCCCATCTGGTTCGGGATCATCATCGTGCTGATCACCCAGATGGGGGTTATTACCCCGCCGGTTGGCATCAATGTTTACGTGGTGTTCGGTATCTCCAAGGGAGCGGTTGGCGGTATCCCCCTGGAGTCCATCTTCAAGGGCATATTGCCGTTTTTCGTGGCCATTGTGGTCGGCATTGTCCTGATGATCGTATTTCCGGTCATCGTGACACTGTTGCCCGATCTGATGTATTGATTTTAAGGTGGTTAGGTTGAAGACTGAAGGCTGAAGTAAGGATTTGACATCAGACTTCAGCCTTCAGTCTTCAGACTTCTGACCTAAATTAATCCAGCGGCATCCCGCCCAGACAATTTTTTCCCGGTGCGTACCCTTTTTTAAATGCCTGCCAGTGGCTGGAAATGTGAACTCTGTTTTTTCGAGACATTTTGCGGGCACTGCGGCAGTCCGGCCGGTGAAACCGGCGTGACCGTTTGTTCCCCAAGACCGGCCCACCAGTGCGCCCCAACTGCACCCAGATGCCTTTCGAGGCGTTCATGGCCTTTGTCTGGGCTGCGATAAATTCTGCGGCGTAACGCAGGTTCGGCGGTTTATAAAGATAATACGCCATCCCGGATGCCAGCATGGACCGGTTCAGCATGACCCCGTTTTCCGTATACACATATGCCAACAAGCGTCCGTAGTGGTCGGTTTTCTGACGGTCGTATTCAAGACGCACCCGCTGCTTGCCAACCAAAGCGGTGTTAAAGCGGGCAGCCTGCGCTCCAAAGGGTTCACCCGGCTTGTCATGGTGAGCAACTTCGGGCGCATTTATGCCGATATAGCGCACAAAACGATCGTTGGCCAGCAGCAGGGTATCCCCGTCTATGACGGCTTTTACACGTTGCCACTCGGCGGCTGGGAGAGCGACCGGAAAAAGGAGCGCAGTCAGGAAGAAAACGGCGACACATAGTCGGATAATAAGATTGTTTCTCAAAGTTAATTATGGAACCATTCTTTATTGGTAAGGAGCATTTGTTTTGACTGGCCGCTGTTCTATATTGGGCTAAAATTCGCCTGGATACCAGCTGCAGTTTATCCCGCACTTGATGCGGGGCCGGAATGACGGGCATGGATGATGGGCCCCTGAAAAAGCCGGCCGGCCGCTAAGCAACTGGTGACCTGGCAACCGTTATCCTTGCAGGCCGCACACCCGAATCGCCGCCTGGTCCAGCATGGCCGGCAGACCACCCTTTTCTTCCGGAAGGAACCCGAGTGTTTGCGACCAGACCTGATCATCTTCCATACAGTAATAGACCAGGACAGCGGGCGCCAACGCTTTTATGCGATCGACTACCTTCTTGTAGAGCTCTATCCGCAAGGGCTTGAAATAACGCATTTTTCCATCTAATCCGGTTACGAACTCCCCGTAGGGTATGGTGGATTCCGCAAACCGTCGGGCGATGATCGGTTTCAGAGCGGGCATGAACCGAAAGGTCCCCAGACTGATCCAGGCGACATTGTCGGGGGTCACGTAATCGAAAATCTGTTCCACAACCCGGCAGTAAGCGGCTTCGCATCCGGGGTAGATCACCATGGGGTCGAAATGGAATGCCACCGGATATCCCCGGTTTTCCATTTTTGCGGCTGCTTCCAGGCGGGCTTTCAGGGACGCGGTCCCTTTCTCCTGGCTGCGGATGATGTCAGGCGTATTCACCGACCAGGCCAGGATGGTTTTGCGGTTGTGGATTAATTCTTTCAAGTTGTTGATGGCGGCGGTTTTGGTTTTCAATTCGAGGACGCAGTGGTTCTGTTCCGCAAATTCGGTTACGAGCCGGGCGGCTTGGTCGGTCCAATATTCCCATATCAGACTGTCGGTAAACTCGCCGGTCCCGATACGGGAAATCTGTCGGGTGCTGAAATGATCACGCAGTTCACGGAGCAGGTCGGCCTGGTTTAAAAAAAACTGCAACACCGGCGGATGAAAATAGGACTGCAAAATGCAATAGGAACAGTCCATGGTACAAAAGGTACCGATGTGCAGGATCAGGTAATCACAACAGGTGTAGGTTTTGGTACCAGGGCATTTTTTCAGGAATGCGCCCCTATTGCGGGTCAAAAAGAGGACCTGCTTGGCGGCCTGAATTGGATCGGGGGCTGTCGAAACCGCCTGGTAGACCACCGCGGGATCGTCGACGACAGTTGCCGGCAATCCCAGTCTGGACGCAAATTTGGGCACATCCGGATGGCTTTGGACCGCGGCATCTACATATAGGGTCGCGATGGACATGATTGTTCGTATCAGGTCCGGCCGAGGAACTCAAACTCGAGTTTGGTCTGAATCGTTTGAATCCGCTTGAAGATCTCCTTGAGCATGGTCTGCTCGATGCGGGAAAGCTTGTTGGGGGTCACGTAGTTGTCCGGGGGTTTGTTTTCATCTACGATGTTCGTAATCTGGCGTACGAACCGCAGCTGCAGTAGAAAACGGTACGCCTGTTCCAGATCGTGATACTCACTCCAGCTGAGTGCCTTGGCCTGGTGTATCTGCTCCAGTCTTTCCAGGGTATTCGTTTCGTCAATCTTGTTATTCAATGCATAAATCCGGGCCAGATCGACAATGGGCTGCATCGCGGCTTTAATATCAAAGGCGTCTTTGTGTTCACCCTTGGATTCAACCACAAAGTTGCGAAAAAAGCCTAAAGGAGGTCTGAAATACAGTGAATTTTCAGCCAGATGCCGGAAAAATCCCTGCCAGCCGCCAAGTGCTCCAAAGAGGTATTTACGCAGTTCCTCGATCAGCCCCTCTTCCCCGTATCCGCACCTGAAATCGAAGAAGATGCTGGCGTTCAGGAGAGCTTCCGCTTCAGGGGCATGAATCCACCCTTTGAATTTCTGCTTCCATTCGGAAATCGAGAGGCACCACTCGGGATTCTGAGCCATGATCCCGCCTTTACAAAAGGCGTATCCGGCCCGGTCCAGATGGCCGCAGATCTGTTCCCCCATTTTTAAAAAATAGTCACGGGTTGCCTGTAGTTTTTCAGCAGGGACATCCTCAAAAATAATGGCGTTGTCCTGGTCTGTTTTAAGCGTTTGCTCCTTGCGGCCTTCACTGCCCAGAATCATGAAAACGAATTTTACCGGCGGCGGGTCGCATTCCTCCAGGGTGAGCGTAATCACCTTCTTCAAAATAGCGTCCGACAGCGTCGTGATCAGCCGGGTCACATTGTCTGCCTTGGCCCCCGCGTTGATCAGCCCCTGGATCATACGGGGTAACTTGGCATGTTCATCGACAATGGCGTCAATGGTCTGGGCTTCATTGATTTCGCGGATCAGGATCAGGGGGGATTGCCCCTGGAGTTGCAGCAGGTCCTGGTTGGTGAGAATCCCAATCACGTTTTCAGCGCTGTCGATAACCGCCATGTGTTTGATGCCTTTTTGCATCATATCCATGAGCGCTTCGAAAACAGTCGCTCCGGATGGTACCGCGGCTAATGGGGTAGACATGATTTCTGTGACCGGCTTGCCGGTATCGTGTCCAGCAGCGATCACCCGGGAACGTAGATCGTTGTCGGTAATAATCCCATTTACCTGAGCGTTGCTACCCTCGATAAAGATGGAGCTGCACCGGTTGCTTGTCATCTTGACGGCCGCTTCTTGAATAGTGGTATCCTCGCTGCAGGTAACGATCTTCTGGGTGTATAAACCGGCTATACTCAGATTGAAAATTTGCAGGTCCGCTTCCTTGGGGCGCAGGCTTTTGGCTACGATCTCCGCGTACGAACGATCCAGCATGCGCTTGCCGAACGTATCGGTAAAATATTCGGAAAAGGTATCGTAGGAATCGCACAAATGGCGAAACTTTTCCTGGGGCAGGATGTAAAAGCTGGTATCTTCGGTAGTCCGCAGGGTTCGCACGGCAATGTTGTTGTTTAAGAGCATGGAAATACCACCGAAAATGTCACCTTCGGAAAGCACGGCTTTGAGGATCTGCTTGCCCTTATCCTCGAAGTAACGTTCGGCGGCGCCTTCTTGCAAAATGTAGAGGTAGTCGACCGTGGAGCGATCCTGGATAAAAATAACCGTGTCCGCTGAATACTTTACCAGGGATATCTCGGCGGCCAGCGTTTCCAGGGCCTCCTCTGGTAAAAAAGAGAAAGGAATGATACCGGCCAGCATGTTCATAGCTTGGCCGGAGGTGAGGATAGAGGCGTAAGCCTCATTCAGCATCCGCTCGCTGAATTTATCCACGAAATACTGGCGAAATTGTTTGTGGCGTTCACATACTTGCAGGAAATCATCCTTGGGGAGAACCACTAACTTGCAGTCAGTCTGAGCCTGGCTCGTCCGGGCGGAAATACCGCCATTCATCAAAATGGAGATACCGCCGAATATGTCACCGGGTTCCAAGGTGGCGCTGAGAATTTTCTCACCCTTGTTGTCGAAGAAAAGCTCCAGCAGGCCCTTTGCGATAACGTATACGTTCTCAATCTGGGAGCGGCCCTGGGTGCTCAGAATCGTACCGGCTTTCACGGTATCCAGGCTGACCTGGCGGCTGAGGCCGGCAATTTCTTTTTCGGGCAGTTGGGAAAAAAGAGAATTTCTTCCCAGGATCAGTTCGGCTTCAATATTTGAGGCGGGCATAGTACGATTTCCTCGAAGCGTTGATGGCTTCCCCCAGAGTTTGAATACCCATGGCTTTCAACAGGGGGAGCATCTTTATAAATAGTTCGGCCGTGGCAACCGCATCGCCCACGGCCGTGTGACGGCCGGCAATCTCAACGCCAAGACGTTCAGCAATCTTCTCCATGGAGTGATCTTTGTGGCTCGGATGGATCACGGTGGATAATAGCATGGTATCGAGCATGGCATTATCGAAAACAACACCGGTCTGGGCCTGCTTCACCTCGAGCATGGCCATATCAAACGCTATGTTGTGGCCCACCAAAATCGTATCCTGGACAAACCGGTGGAAATCCGGCAGCACTTTGGTGATCCGCGGCTGGTCGACCAGCATTTCAGGCTGAATACCATGCACCTTTACCGATTCCCAGGGCACATCTCTTTGCGGGTCCACCAGCTGATCGAACCGGTCTGCCTGCAAAATCCGCTGGTTCACAATACGAACGGCGCCAATGGAGATAATTTCATCGCCCCCGCGCGGGTCCAGGCCGGTCGTCTCCGTGTCAAAGACGGTGAACACCAGCCCTTCAAGGGTCCGATTGTCGGCGGCCGTATCCTTGTTTGAGCTGCCGAAAAGATCGAAATCATAAAACTCCGGCCGCCCTAACGAGATGGTCGGAATATTGGCCGCCGTACCTGGTGTCCGGGGGCTGATGGTGGGCAGTACCAGTCGGAGCTTATGCCTGCCCGTATCGCCTTCGGCCGGATTCAAGATTAGATCCGCGCTGTGCTTATCCAGCACCTCCCCGATTGTCACCGGCAATGATTCGCCGCCGAAACTGACCGGCTCGTCCCGCCACTGATGGATATATTCGCGGTCCAGCGGGGCTCCCTGCCAGCTGATTTCCAGATGGGCGAGTCCGCCGCTACCGCCGATGTCCGCTTCAAAACGGCTGCAGCCGGTCGTACTTTGCAATTGTTCCAGGATAAAAAGGACCGCCGCGATCAGCGGGAAGCTGTCGCCCCGAAACCACCTGGGTTTTTCCGGTGCTCGAAACGTCAAATCAAGGCCCAGCACTTTTTCCGCGCGACTCTGGACGGCATGGATGATGTCATACATACGCATGGGAATCAGGGACCATTGCCCCCTGACACGGTCTGGAAATTCACGGTCGGTCAGGTTCAACAGCCTACTCAAAGATTGTGCTTCGGCGTGGATGATATAGATAAAACAATCCCTTTGCCGGGCTTCCATCTCTTTGAATTCTATGACGGCTTCCACGGCGGACTTAATACTCGCCAGAGATGCCCGGGCGCCGGTGGTCAGCTGGCCCAAGAGAAAATTGATCTTGTTTTCGGTTTCAACCCGCCTGGTCATGTCTGCGGCGATGAACATAAAGCCGTTGAGTTCTTTGGTTTGATCCAGGATCGGCACGACTTCCACCCGCAGCATTATCGCCCGCCGGCCGCTCACAATAAAACTGGTGGACGGGTTATCATCCGTCGAATTGAGGCGTTCCACCACCACGCCCATGGCGTGGGTTACAACCGGCTTGTCAATTATATCGAATATGAATCTGCCCAGACCGATATATCGGTTGCCATTCCCATTGGTTTCCATCCGGTCGCCTGGTTTACCATCTTGCTTAAAATAATTTTGCGCTGTCTGGTTGAACAGAATAATCTGACCATCTGTATCGCAGATAAAGATGCCGTGCGGCAATTGCGATATGACGGCTGCCAGGACCTTGTTTTCACCTTCCGAATCGACCAGCGCTTCCTGGACCCGGGCGTCCATTTCCCGTTTGAGGTTTTCAAAATTCTCGGCCCCTTCGTTGATCACCTCGGCCAGTTTGCAAACGTCGGCCTGGCCTTCTATTTTGATCCGGTGGGAGGGATTGGCCGAAATGATAATCCGGGTTTCATCTTTGATTTTTTTAAAGGGCAGGATGAAATTTTGAAGCAGTCCGTCAAGGGCCAGACCGCTGACCACCATAACAAGAAAACCAAAGCCGATAATATAAAGTATATGCTGGCTGAGAAGCTCAAGGATCAATTCTTTTTGAACCGGCTGTAAACCGCTCCAGATATGCCAGCTAGTGAATGTCAGGGCGGCAATGGCGGTGGCAATGGAAAGAAAAACAAAAAACCAGAATCTGTTGCGAAAAGAAATCATGCGTTGCCAAGCAGTTCCTTGATATGCCGTATGATTTCATCGTTTGAGAAGGGTTTGGTGATATAGGCGTCGGCCCCGAGGATCATGCCTTTGCCGATGTCGATGCTCCGGCCTTTGGCGGTCAGGAAGATCACCTTGATGTCGCGCCATTCGGAATTGAGTTTGATGATTTCGCACACTTCATAGCCGTCTATCCCCGGCAGCATGATATCCAGCAGGACGAGGGCCGGCTTGTCCTTGGCGATGATTTCAATTGACTCTTCGCCGCTTTGGGCCACCAGCACTTCGTAGCCGTGTTGTTCGATCAGAAACTCGAGGGGAACGACTATGTTGGGCTCATCATCGACAATCAATATTTTGGGAGGCATGTTGGATCTCGTCTTTATGTATCCCTGGTTGCGATCAACAGCAGTTGCCATGCGCCTATTGAAAACAATGTATCCGATCAGGAATTCAGTTAAAACCAACGCAAGATGTGATCATTGTCAACCGGACATATTCGAATTGGTTTGCATTCCTCGTCCGGTAGCGTATAAACTGTATTACGATATATAACCAATCAACTGTCAGGCGCTGGTATGGACGATAAAACGTCATCATCCAAGAAGTGGTGGCACCTGTTGCTTTTTATCGGCGGAACGGTTCTCTCCGTCGGGATGCTGCTCTATCTGGCGGAACTTTATTTTCCCAGTCCCTCCACTGCTAACACCACCCGGGAAGATATGATGATGCGACGCTATTTCAATATTCGAAACTGGACGACATTGGGCTATCGGCCGCTTTATGACCCCGAGACCCGCACAATCACCTTGAACCGTGACCAGTCCTACGAGATTGATGGCTTGCGGATCACCTATCAGGGACTGGATGGAGAAAAAAGGTTCAAACTGGATTTGCGGGTGCTGGCGTTTGATCCCGAAACCCCGTTTCGCTACCAGATCCCCATCGCAGAGGCTCAAAAAGAATTCCTGCTCGCCGGCCGCAGATTCAAATTGGTCTCAGCCGGTCGCAATCGCTTGGAATTTCAGCACCTGTTTGCTTCCATCTCTAAATAGCCGGCAGGCCCACAGGCGTTTTACGTTAAGTGGCACCTACTTCGAATGCGGCAAACATCACCACTATTAAAACCCCCTGGAAAAAGGTTGCTGCCAGCCAACTGGTGATGCACAAAAACGCAACCTGGTTCGTACTCGGATGATTGAGCACCTGTTTCACACCCACAGCCGCCGATATTATCGACCAGATCGCGGTTCCCCAAAAAAGACCCAGGGATATGGGCAGGAACAAGCCCGCAATCCTTAGAATTCCGGGCGCACAAGCGAACGCCATGACCCGCATGACCGCTTTGCGGTCGACCTGATGGCCCGGCACACGCAGGAAACGGGACCCGGCGTAAAACACGGTAAAAGCCCAGATATACCAGGCAATCAGGGCGGTGATCGTACAGATATTGACCGCTGTGGCGCCCGCCCGGCTAAAGGTGCCGAAGCCCGTGAAAATGGCAAAAAAGCCGACCACCCACACCGCGTGCCCATGGCTTTTGGGGTCTGCGATCACCTCCGCATAAAGAGTCGGATCCAGCTTGGCGGCTCTGACCATACGGTTCGTTAGGTTGCGCATACGTTTCCCTTAATCAGCGCCTGCTTTCAGCCGGAGCCCACCTGTTTTTTCAACGCCTCCAGATACTTGCGAATCCCCTTGTCAGTGTTCGGCTCATTGGAAAACAGGCGTTTGATGAAGGTCGGCGGATTGTCGAGTTTGGGATCCAGTTCCAGAGCTTTCTCGTAGTCGGCGATGGCTTTGCGGGGCTCGCCCAGGAGGGCGTAAGCCCTGCCCCGGTTCGCATAGGCGTTGGCCAGTTCCTTGCCCTCGGCAATCTCCAGGGCCCGCTCGTAATCATATAGCGATTCTTCCCAGCGACCCAGGGTATTGAGGGTGTTGGCCCTGCCCAGGTACCCGGTTGCCTCATTGGGTTCGAGCTCGATGGCCTTTTCGAAATTTGCCAGTGCTGTTTCGAGTTTACCACGGGCTAAATTGGCAATGCCGTCCGTGATGGCGTCTTCATAATCCGACATGGTGATGCCGCATCCGGCAACGCCGCCGACTACAATAACAGTGAGCAATAAGCGCAATAGTTTCATGCCGGCACTATATTCGTTTTTCGTTGAAAAATAAATCAAAAAAAAGAGAGGGGAACGCACGCTCCCCTCTCGGGTTATGCGGTTGGAAGTTAAGTTGGCACCGCCCCTGCAACCCCAGGAGCGGTGCTTGGCCGAAGGGCCGTTTACTCGTCGTCGTAGATGTCGTGTTTGAGGACTTCAACGTCCGTCGTGATGTTGGTGGACATCTCACACTTGTAGGCCAGGAACCACATCATGCCGATGCCGAGAATCCACCAAATGATCTGCCAGATCCAGATCGACGGCATGCCGAACAGCCAGCTGCTGGGGTTCAGCGGGTCGCCGAAAAGGGTGTTGCCGATAACGCAGGCCGGACCAATGGCGAACAGGTACCATACCAGCGTAATAGCCCAGGCAATCGGAATGAGGCCTCTCTTCTCCTGCGGGAGGCCAGCATGTTTCTTGAGGTAGTCGTGGTACTCCTGCTTATGAGCCTGCTCTTTGGCATCCGGCTGGGTGACCGCACTGATGATGATGGTCAGTCCCAGGTTGAAGATAATGCCCCATCCGGCACAGTGAATCGTCAGCGGATAGGCACCCCAGGGCAGTCCCAGCTTGAACTTGAAGGTCAGCGTAACGGCGATGATACCGGCCGCCAGACCGGCCACAATGCCCTGGCGGGTGAACCACGGAAAGTAGCATACGGCCATCAGCGCCGGATACATCATGAAGCCGTAGGATACCGCCAGACCACCGAGCATAACGATGGCGCCCGGTACGATCGAGGCGAAGATCAGAGCCGATAGACCGATGAAAAGCACCGCATACCGGCCGTAGATGATCTGCTGATAGGCAGTCATGTTGGGTATGAAGTATCTTTTCAGGATGTCACGGGTCAGCATACCGGAGCAGGTGGAGATGTAAGCGGCTCCCGTAGACTGCATGGCAGCCAGGGCGCAGATAGCCAGGATGCCGACCAGGAAGGGGGAGGCGTCTTTCATCAGGTGAATGAAAAAGGGTACCAGGTTGGCCTGCTTGCCGCCCACCAGGTCAGCCAGCGGCAGTACAGTTGATGCGGCGCCTTCGGGCCGCAGCAGCGCCAGTACCCAGCCGCCCATACCCTGCATAGCGGTGAAGATGAACAGGGCAAAACCGATGCCCAGGGTGGAAGCCCAAACTTGCTGCAACGGAAACGGTTTGGGGTCTTTGTTGGCAAACGCCCACATGGAGAAGGCCGGGGAAGCGTGGATGCCCATCAGAGCGAACATGTAGGAGAGGATCATCGTGCCGGTCCAGGCACCGCCCACGGCCTTGCCGGCGGAGGGAACCATCTGCATGACGCCCGGTACCGCCACAAGGTGACTGTAGCCGTCCGGCGTCAGCTTGAAGATCGCCTTCTTGTTGGCAAGGAAGACCTTCATCGCCTCCGGATCCGCCCATTTGGGTATTTCTGTACCGCCTGAATGGATGCAGGCGACGATATCTCCGAATTTGGCCATCAGGGCACCGAAACCGCCGGCGTAGGTCACGGAGATGAGTCCGATGGTAATGATGCCGCCCCAGAGCAGGACGCACTGGACCGTATCAACGTAGGCCACCGAGCGGAGACCGCCCAGCCCCACGTACAGCATCACGACCACCGCCAGCAGCCACATGCCGACATTAACGGAGAACAGGCCGTCGGTGAGAATGTTGAAAAGAACGCCCGAGGCTCTCAGCTGGATTCCCAGGTAGGGAATACTGAAGAAGATGGCGACGATAACGGTTAGAATCCGCATCGCTTCAGAATTGAAGTAAGCCGTGAACATCTCGCCCGGGGTTACGTAACCGTACCGTTTTCCTATCAGCCATTGTCTTTTCAAGAAGAAAACACCGGTGATGGGAATGGTGAGGACATAAAATGATGCATATCCATACGGTAGACCGTCCCTCCAGATCAGGGCCGGGTGACCAACAAAGGTCCAGCCGCTAAAGGATGTGGCCGTGGCCGCCAGGACAAATACCCAGAGGCTGAGCTTTCTACCGGCGACGAAATACTCGGTGCCCGACTTGGCAGCTAAGTATCCCTTTATCCCGATGGTAATGCAGTATGCCCAGTAAAGCAGAACAAAGAAAAATAGCCAATATACATGCGAGCCCATATATGTTCTCCTTTTTCATGTAGATGATTAGTGTTTGAGAGCGACGCCAGCAGGGCTACCAATAACCGGCGGCTCCGGCTTTTACTTTTAAACGTTGGTTTGACATCGGCGACCGACTTACTTGCCTTGTATCCGTCTACTTGGAAAAGGCGCTAGTAGCGTTCAAACCTCACTTCGCTTGTTCGGCCACCCTGTCTGGGGTGAACAACCATCTTACCCGGCTGCTCGGAAATCGAAATACTGCAGCCTGGATTGCAGCTTGCTGTATCACCTCCTTTCATCTAGAAAATACCGGTAAATTCCCGAGCACCGGAAGGTTAATGGTTAAGCGGTCGGTGCCGGCCCACAGCCGGCACCTTTGCAGCTATTCAGCCATTTTTTTAATTGTTTCTACCACTTCTGGATTTGCCAGTGTCATAACGTCACCAACATCTCCCTTATTGGAAATCGCCCCGAGTATCCGGCGCATAATCTTGCCGGACCTGGTCTTGGGCATATCGGGTACGATCCAGACTTTGTTCGGTTTGGCAATAGGACCGATTTCTTCACAAAGGGCCGCGGAAATCTTGGCGGCCAGTTCATCGGAGGCATCGAATCCGGGTTTGAGGGATACATACATATCCGGCACCACGCCCTTGATATCATCGGAAACCGGCACAACCGCTGCTTCGGCCACCTCCTCACATACCAGAGCCGCGGATTCCAGTTCTTTGGTCCCTAGTCTGTGACCGGAAACGTTGATGACATCGTCAATGCGTCCCAGGACCCGGAAGTACCCGTCTTCAGCCTGAACCGCGGCATCACCGGTCATATAGGGCCAGTCCCGCCAGTCTTTGCTGTTGATGTCCTTGCAATAGCGACCGAAATAGGTTTCCACGAAGCGGTCGCGATCGCCCCAGATGGTCTGGAACATGCCCGGCCAGGGATTCTGGATGCAGATGTTGCCGGCAATGCCGGCGCCCTCCTCCAGAACCTTGCCGTCATCGTCGAAGATAATGGGGTGAATCCCCGGCATGCCGGGCCCGGCACTGCCCGGTTTCATGGGTTTGATAGCCGGCAGGGTGCTGCAGAGAAAGCCGCCCGTTTCCGTCTGCCAATAGGTATCCACGATGATGGCTTCCCCCTTGCCGACCTCTTTGTAGTACCATTTCCAGACTTCCGGCTCGATGGGCTCACCCACCGTGGTCATATGCTTGAAATGGTAGTTGTATTTGGCCGGTTCATCCGGGCCGACTTTCCGCAGGGCGCGGATGGCGGTGGGTGCGGTATGGAAGATGTTGACATCCAGATCCTGGGCGATACGCCAGGAGCGGCCGGCATCCGGATAGGTCGGAATGCCTTCGTAAATCACCGTTGAGGCGCCCAACGCAAGGGGCCCGTAAACGATATAGGAGTGGCCCGTGATCCAGCCGATATCGGCCATACACCAGTAGACGTCCGTGGGATGGATGTCCTGGACGAACTTGGAGGTGCCGGCGGCATAAGAAAGGTAGCCGCCGGTACCGTGCTGGCAGCCCTTGGGCTTGCCGGTGGTGCCGCTGGTGTACATGAGGAACAGCGGATCTTCCGCATTCATCTTTTCCGGTTCGACCCGGGCACCGTAGTAATCTTTAATTACGTCATTTACAAAATAGTCCCTGCCTTCGACCATCGGCGTAGGCGTCGAGTTCTTGCCGGGATAGCGTTGCCAGACGAGTACTTTGTCAACGACCTGGCCTTCATCCTTGGCCATGTCAACGGCAATGTCCGCTTTCTGCTTGTGATCCAGCAGGTTGCCGCCGCGGTAATAGGCGTCGGCGGTAATCAGAACCCGCGATCCGGAGTCGACGATACGATCAGCCGCCGCCTTGCCGCTGAAGCCGCCGAAGACCTGGGAATGGATAACACCGAGGCGCGCGCAGGCCAGCATGGTCACCGGCAGATCCGGGGTCATGGGCAGGTGCAACGTGACCCGGTCACCACGTTTCAGACCGGCAAAGTCTTTCAGGAGCGCCGCCATTTCATTTACCCGCACGTACAGTTCCTGGAACGTAACGTGCTGATATCCCTCTTCGATAAGCTCAGAAACGAAATGGATGGCTGTTTTGTTCTTGTATTCGGCCAGATGCCTGTCCACACAATTGTAACTGGCATTGAGCTGCCCGCCTTTGAACCACTTGTAGCAGGGTGCGTCACTGGTATCCAGAATCTCGTCCCAGTACTTGTACCAGGTCAACAAATCCGCATACTCCTTAAAGCAATTGGGAAAATTGTCCAGAGAGAAGCGGTCATAGATCTCAGGGTCGGTCATGTTTGCTTGAGCAATGAACTGCGGGGAAGGATAGACCAGATCTTCCTCTTTCCAGTGTACTGCGATTTGCGCTTCTGATGTCTCCACTACTTCTTTTTCTGCCATAAATACCCCCTTTTAATGTAAATTAGGAAACCTGTACCTGTCTCCCTGCAACGTGTGGTCTGATGATGAAAACAGCCTCCCCCCTTTCAAACATGGATTCTTGAATTGGTAATTGGCGGGATCCGGACCCGTGGATGCCGAATACAGCCCGTCTATGAATTGGTATGAACAGATTCTGTTTATACAATGATTTTTAGATGTTACATCTGTTTTCATTGAATTGGACAAGTTTTGGAGTCTGTCTGGACCAGGGGTGATCGTGGCGGTCAGGGGCTTGAGTCGAAGACGTGCGGCCATTCTTGCAGTTAGCTCCTGTCGGGGCACCGGCGTTTTCGAACAGCCGGCGCCTCCATTAATATACTGAACGGCGTTTATTACTTACATTCCATTACATTCTTTGGCAATCATTTGTCAAGTGTTTTTAGTTCACTATTTCTATTGGGGTATAGTTTTTGTTGTTTTTAACATAATGCGAATGCCGACTTTTTCGTTATTGGTTGTTAAAATTACTCAAGGATTGATGCGGGGGTGGCAGATCATGGGTAGGATGGGTAGGATGGGTAGGTTAAACCCAGGCGGTAAATCATATACTAATTATATAAGGGCACCCCGCTAACCCAGGATTTCCTGCAACACATCACTGGTGAGTAGCCGCTCGATGATTTTTTTCTGTTCATTGAGTTGTTCACGGCTGCTGAACTTCAACTTCAGACTATAATCCGGCCCTTCGAATCCCGCTGGTGGGACAAGTTTCACATTGCCGGGCAAGCCCAGCTCCCCTGCCCGCCGGTTAAAGCGCTCTTCTGCTGCCGTCAGGACGGGATAGCGGCGAAACTTCATCAATTTCCTTATAAGCGCAGTCTTGTGTAGACGCTGCAATTCGGCGTCTTTGCGGATCTGCATCACATCGCCTTCGGTAAGGACATCCCGTAAGGAGACACCTTCCCGGAGGGCTGTTTCCTGGGCATTGTCCAATATTTCACGTTGTACATTCAAACCGGCGCGTATCTCACTGAAAAGCTCAAAAACCGTCTCGGCGTCTACGACAGCCAGTTGTTGCAGTCGCTCCGCCATGGGCAGGGGAAGGGTTTCAGCGATGATTGCCGCTTGAATGCGCTGTGGTAGGCTGGTCAGGGGCCGGAGCCTGGGTATGCCGGCCGCAGCCAGCGGTAAGCCCGCTCTGCCGGCCGCCGCGGCCACGGCCGCATCATCGCTCAGGTCGGCTGACAGCAGGTTGATCGCCCGGGAAATCTCGACCGGGTTCAAGTCCCGCCCAAACGCGTTATCGGCAATGGCGATCTGAGCGCAACGGACGAAGGGGGTGTCGGCTGCAAGCAGGCGGGCATCTACCTGTTGCCAGCCAAGTTTCAGGCAGGCCTTGATTCTTCTGAAACCGCATACAATGCGATATTGCTGGTTTTCGATCGGCAGGAGAACCGGTGGATTTATCAGACCGGACATGGCTATGGATCCCACCAGGGATTCTATATTTTCCCCGGTGGTAATCCGATACGTTTCGTCTTCGGTGGCAACCAGGTCGAGCGGGGTTGTTCCGGCTTTATATATCATATTCCTTGCCGGTAAGCTGGGTAAGCGCTTCCCTGTATTTCTGCATTGAGTTCGCGATCACTTCTTCAGGCAGATTCGGTCCGGGAGCGGTTTTATCCCAGTCAAGCGTGAGCAGATAATCCCGAAGATATTGTTTGTCATAGCTCTTTTGGGCGCCACCGGGCTGGTAATCGGCTCGGGACCAGAAGCGCGATGAATCGGGTGTCAGCACCTCATCTATCAGAATCAATTCATCGTCCACGAGCCCGAATTCAAATTTTGTGTCGGCGATAATAATGCCCTTTTCCAGGGCCAGGGCCGCCCCTTTTTCATAGATTGCCAGACTCAAATCACGGACTTTCTCGGCCAATGGGCGTCCTAATTTCGCCACGGCACCCTCGAAATCGATATTTTCATCGTGTTCACCGATTTCCGCCTTGGTTGATGGGGTAAACAGGGTTTCCGGAAGACGATCCGATTCCTGTAGTCCAGCCGGCAGTTCGATGCCGCATACTTTCCCGCTATTCTGATAGTCCTTCCATCCGGAACCGGATATATACCCGCGGACCACACATTCTACCGGCAGGGGCTGGGCTTTTTTGACCAGCATACTTCTCCCCTCCAGCTGTTCGGCATGGGGCTGGCACGCTTTGGGATAATCGGCGACATTGCTTGAGATGATGTGATTGGCGATCAGCGGCTCCATTATTTCAAACCAGAAAAGGGAAATCTGGGTCAACACCTTGCCCTTGCCCGGCATGGGATTGGGCAGGACCACGTCAAAAGCGGAAACACGATCCGAAGCAACCATCAGCAGGGCATCCCCGAGATCGTAAATATCACGAACCTTGCCGCGGTTCTTCAAATTCAAATTCTCAAATACCGTTTCTTTTATGGCGTTTTGCATACCTTTTTCCCTTTCTATCTCTGGATTTTAGGTGGCTGGGTTGGCGTAATCTCTGTGAGGTCGGGGCCCGCGGTACCTGCAAGCCTACTCGTGTCCGGCCATGTCCTGAATAGCCACGATTGTATGTGCTCTGTCTGCTGGTTATGATTTGAAGGCCTGAATAAACGTACGCAGCTTGGGAAGATCGATTTCATCTACGTCTAAGAATTCAATGCCGGTCTGGACCATGCCCGGGTCGGTCTCCTTGCCGAAGACCGTCTTGCCATTCAGTTCTAACAGATCGTCTTCCAACCCGATGCTGACAATCAACTGGTCACCGGCCGGGATTTGATACTTTGTTTCGAGCAGGATACCCGATTCAGATACGTTCAGCGTCCGTCCCATGCCCTGATACACGATCTGCCCTTCCTCGGTAACCGTTATGTGAGAAAGGTTGAGTGAGTCGATCCTGATGTGTCTTCTTTTTTCTGCGGAAGTCATCTCACCTCTCCATTTGGCTGCAACAGCCGGGGTTCTGGTGTTTTCCAGATGCTATCTCGAAACGTGCTGAGGACCCATCCTATCAAGCGTCTGTGAGACAGCTTCTATTTACTTGTTTTTACACTGCAGGCCGTCTGCGCCGAAGCTGCGATGCAAATCGCGGAGCTTTCCATGATGTTTTTGATGGTTATCGGCAATTTGTCGAATTCGGCCTGCATCGCGGCAAGGTCCACCGGATCGGCTTTCAGATCAGCCGATGCATAGACCGAAGCCGAGTTTGGTTCATTGCCCAGGTCCAGAAAGGGGATCTTTCCGAAAAAGTCGTCCTTCTGCAGATGGGCCAGCAATACCTGCCCCGCTTTGGTTTTACGGATGATAAAAGCCTCGCCCTGGACGATTTTGAGCAGACGGTCTTCATTATCACCCTGATTGATGACCGGCTTTTTATCCTTGAGTATTTCCTGCAGCTTTTCCTTGCCCTGCTTCATATCGACAACACTGTCCGTAATGCTTCTAAGACGGTTGTCCAGACTGAAGATGAGGGCTTTGAACTCGCGTGAGATGCGGCCGAAATCCGTGGAAAGCTTGCGGGAGTCTAGTACGCCGACCTGCACTTTGCCAAGGGCCTTGATACTGGCGTTGCGTGCTACCGAACTGTTCAGAAAGGACTGGATGCTGCCGATGAAGGTTCCGTCGCCGATCGTGATGATCGGTACCGGTCCATTAGGTGTCTCCCGGATCACCTCAACGGCGCCCTCGAGTACCACCCAGATCCAATCCCCATGCTTGCCCTGGGTGACCAGTTCATGCCCATCCTGGTAAGCCTCTTCGTCCACGACATACATGTAGTCCACGAAAGGGCCTTTCAGAACGGTCTGGCCGTCACGAACGGCCGTGTCGGCTTTCTCCTTCTTGGCCCCCAGGCGTTCAATTTCACCATCGTCCAACTGGCGCAGACCATCCAGGATGATCTCCATACGCCCTTGTTGGATCTTTTTTTCTTCGGGGCACTTTTCGGTTCGAAATTCAAAATTCCCCTCCACCCAGCCGAACAAGGCGTAGAGGGCGTCAATTCCGGTATTAGTACCCGCGAAGGCATCGATCGGGTTCCCGTCCAGAAAAAACACCACGCCGGTATCGGCGGTGTGGGGGCTGTAAATCCGCAAGACACCACTGTCGCCGTTGCCGCCCAGCAACTGCATGACATCTGCCAGGCTTAAAAATTCCAGGTTGCCAGATAGCTCGGCTACGTTCTGCATATGCTTTTTATCCTGCCCAGTTCATTTCACGCTGGAGATATTTCAAGGTGGCCGACAAGGCAGCTTTGAGGGTTGGACCGACCCCGTCGCCGGCCAGCGCACTGGCTGCGAATGCGGGCGCTTTGAGCTGCCGGTTGAGATCGTGATCCATCTGCTTGATGGGCATGATCGGAATGCCTTCCTTTTCCAGGTCACGCTTGTTCCATTGCATAATCAGGGGGATTTTGAAGATGTTCAAACCGTAGTCTTTTAGATTTTGCTGGAGGTCTTTGAGAGACAGCATGTTCTTCTCACGGCGCACTTTCATTGAATCGGCCACGAATACGACCCCATCCACGCCTTTGAGTACCAGTTTACGAGTCGAGGCATATTTTACCTGGCCGGGTACGGTATATAGCTGCACCCTTACGTCGCAGCCTTTGATTTTGCCCAGCCCCATGGGAAGAAAATCAAAAAAGAGGGTTCGATCCCCCTCGGTGTTGATGGAGACCATTTCACTTTCGGCGTGTTTCCGGTAGGCTTTGCCGATTGCTTCGATATTGGTCGTTTTCCCGCAACGGCCCGGACCATAGTAGACCAACTTGCATTCAATTTCACGTTTGCGCGCATTGAACACTGCCATATTAGTTACCTGCCTTGTACTCCTGTAATTTCCTGATTTACGAACTGCTCACCTTGATGTCAACGCTGAAGTCCCCTTTACGGGGCCCTACTTTGATGCCCGTTTTTGCGTTGACAACCCCGGTGCCTTGAAAAATTGCGATAGGTGAGTAAAACTGCATATCGTTCAACTGGTCTCCCGGGTTCAGGCTATCGATCAGGTTTGTGTCCCGGGCGCTGAGCAGGACACTGATGACATTTCCAGTCTGGAAACTCACTTCCAATTCGATGACTTCCCCCTTCATAGGGCCGGCCTCGAATGCAATACCCACCGAATTGATATCCAGGATCTCCTCATCTTCCTGGGGTTCTTCCTCGACGGGCTCCACCTCGGCTTCTTCCAGTTCAAGTTCCAGTTCGGGCTCTTCTTCCGGGACAGCCGGGGCCGCCACCTTCGGAACCCTTACATTCAGCCCCTTTTTGTCAATAATGTTCTGGAAGAACATGCGCAGCTTTTTCAACTGGTCCTTACTCAGGGCACTGCTCTGCAGCCACTCCTGAAACTGGGCGATACCGTCTTCGATTTTTTCACTGGCAATATGGCAGCGAATAATATTTTTGGCTGCCGCCAGGCGTACCGAATCTTTGGATAGCAGAGCTTTGAAATCCTCAATGGCTTTCGCGTACTGACCGAATTTCGTTAGGGTAATGGCCTCTTCCAGGGCCACGGCGTCCTCATCGTCGGTTTTGGCGTAAGAGAACAGTTTTTTAATCAACTCCTGGGATTCCTCGCCGATCTCGGGATTGTCCGGGGCCGCTTCCACTTTTTGGATCTCGACCTGGAGCCCCTTGAGTTTGGCGGCGATACCCGACAACAATTTTTCCTTGTTCTTCAGCTTCTCTATGGATTTTATAAGCTTAGCCGCGTTTTGGTAGCTTAGTTTCGATTCATTCAGCAGACCCTGCCCGCGGTACAACTCCGCTTCTTTGAGAAAGGTCTTAATCTTCGCTCCTATGTCCATCTTTACTCCCCGTCATCTGACGACTTTACTGAACGATCCTTAAGCGGGTACCCATGCGGGAATGGTTCCAACAGCCCGCTATAGACGACTGGCGGCCTGTTCGCCGTTTCCGGGCACCAAGATCGCATTAACTTACCCTATTTCCTACCAAAATGTCAATAATTGGTCTCCATATAAATATATTGACAATAAACAGCAGTGTGCTATCCAGTTTCCAAGTCAGACCGGATGCATGCTATAAGCTGTCTCAATAAAGTCTTTTAGCCCCATCACGGCGTCAGGCACGCATATCAAATCCGCGCCATACAGGCTCTATTCCTGCGGGTTACACCCCCATTTAAGGATTTGATTCAGCCGTAAGGACCTGGCTGGCAACCGGACCCGTGACACTCTCACCGGCAACGTTGGTGGGAAACAAAATCTGTGTTTGAGATGGCTTTCAACTAACCCGATTCAATTTTTCAAGGAGAGTGAACATGGACAAAAAAGTAACGGTTATCGGCGCTGGATTCGTGGGTGCCACCGCAGCCCAACGCCTTTGCGAGAAGGAGCTCTGCGATGTGGTCTTGGTTGATATCGTCGAAGGCATTCCCCAGGGCAAAGCGCTTGACCTAACTGAGGCCGCGCCCATCGAAAAGCACGATGCGCATTTGACCGGTTCAAACGGCTATGAAGCTTCGGCCAATTCGGACATCGTCATTATTACGGCCGGTATTCCCCGAAAACCGGGCATGAGCCGGGATGACCTCATCAGCACCAACGCCGGCATCATGAAAAGTGTCGTGGAACAGGTTGCCAAGTTCTCGCCGGAAGCGGTTCTGATTATCGTCAGCAATCCCCTAGACGCCATGTGCCATGTGGCCTATGAGGCCAGCGGCTTTCCCAAGAACCGGGTCATCGGCATGGCCGGCGTCCTCGATTCAGCCCGTTTTCGAGCGTTCATCGCCATGGAACTGGACGTGAGCGTCGAGAATACGCACGCCTTTGTTCTGGGCGGTCACGGTGACACCATGGTGCCCCTGCCCCGCTATTCCTCCGTGGCCGGTATCCCGATTACCGAACTGCTGCCGCCCGACCGCATCGATGCCCTGGTGGACCGCACCGCCATCGGCGGTGCCGAAATCGTGGGACTGCTGAAGACCGGCAGTGCCTTTTACGCCCCCGCCTCGGCAGCAGTGGAAATGGCCGAATCGATCCTGAAGGATAAAAAGAAAGTGTTGCCCTGTGCCGTGTACCTCGAAGGCGAATATGGATTTAATGACCTTTTTATCGGGGTCCCCGTGAAACTGGGCACCGGAGGGGTGGAACAAATCATCGAGATCGACCTGACCGATGATGAACAGGCCGCCCTGGCCAAATCCGCAGCGGCCGTCCAGGAGTTAAAGGACATTTTGAAAAATCTGTAACAACTGCTGGTTCTGCTGATTAGAAAAAAGGTGCTGGGTCCTCAAGATTCCAGCGCCTTTTTAATTTCCCGGGCCAGCTGCCTGTGGATGCCCGGCAAAACGGTAATTTCTTCCAACGTTGCCTTTTTTATGGCGGCAACGCTGCCGAAGTGATTGAGCAACATCGTTCTACGCCGGACACCCACGCCTTTGATGTCGTCCAGTACAGAATGGACGGCCGCCTTGCGCCGATTATGCCGATGAAACGTAATGGCGAAACGGTGGGCTTCATCCCTAATTCGTTGCAGAAACAGCAACAAATCCTCCTGGTGACTGAAATTTATGGGGTTGACCCGGCCGGGTTTGTAAATCTTGTCCCGGGTTTCACCCCGGGTATCATCTTTTTTGGCAATCGCGATCAATTCGATGTGATCTTCCAGGTCCATCTCCCGCAGGATGGCCCGGCCGATATTCAATTGGCCTTTGCCGCCGTCCAGCATGAGCAATTCCGGCCAAGGGGCATCTGTTTTTTCAGGATCATAACGGCGACGCAGAACTTCCGCCATGGTCTGATAATCATCCGGCTGCGTCACCGTTTTGATCTTATATTTCCGATAAGCCGATTTGTCCGGCCGGCCGTTTCGAAAAACGACCATGGCCGCCACTGGCGACTGCCCGAGCAGGTTGGAATTGTCGAAACATTCGATTCTGGTCGGCAATCGCTCCAACCCCAACCGTTTCTGCAGCCGTTCCAGCAAACGTCGGTTCTCGTCCAAGCCGGCCTGCAGATCCCGGAGCCGGGCGGCGGCATTTTCGGCTGCCATTTTAACCAACCGCACCTTTTCTCCGCGTTGGGGGGCCCGGATATAGACACGCCGCCCACGCAGCCCGGTGAGTTTCTCAGCGAGAATCTTATCATCATCCGGCAGTTGCGGCACCAGTATTTCTCCGGGGATATCCGGCACGTCATCATAGTGCCGGCTGATAAAGGCCCCGATAATCTCGCCGTCATCCGCGAGGGTTTGTTCGGCGGTGTAATGGCGTGATCCCAGCAGATAGCCGTTGCGGACAGTCAACTGGGTAACGACGGTCAAGGTCTCGTCACCGGCCACGGCCAGGATGTCCCGGTCCCGAAAATCGTTGGTCACCACCACCTGCTTTTCAACCAGCTTTTCCAGGGCAAACATGCGGTCCCGCAACACCGTGGCCTTCTCGAAGTCTTGAACTGCAGCCGCCGCCTGCATTTCCTTTTTTACTTCGTTAATCAACTGGGGCGTACGCCCCTTGAGCAGCATCGTTACCTGTTCTACAATCCGGGCGTATGTCCCGGCATCCACCTCATGACAGCAAGGCGCCAGGCAGATACCCATCTGGTAGTTCAGGCAGGGTCGGGTCCGGCGGTTGAAGGTGCTGTTCTTGCACTTACGTAACTTAAAATTTTTATTGATAAATTTGAGCGTCTGCTTCACGGCGTAAGCCGAGGAAAACGGGCCGAAATAGCGGGCCCCGTCTTTGGCGGGTTTCCGTACCACCGTCAGGTTTGGGAAGGGATGGTCCAGGTCAAGTTTAAGGGAAGGGTAGCGTTTATCGTCCTTCAGAATGACGTTATAATGCGGTTTATGTTTCCTGACGAGGGTCGCTTCCAGAATCAGAGCTTCCTGTTCGCTGGCGGTGCGAATTGTCTCAAAGTTTTCAATCTTATCCACCAGGACCCCGGTCTTGATGTCCATCTGGCGCTTGGGTTTGAAATAGGAAGCCAGGCGCTTTTTTAGATTGACCGCCTTGCCGACATAGATGACCGTCCCCTCTGCATCCCGCATCAAATAGCAGCCCGGACCGCTGCCGACTGTCTTCAGTTTTTCCTTGAGCGCCGTGTCCATGTTTCCATTTATCGTATTTCAGAAAGATTAAAATTCGCGCAGAAAATTGGGGGACAGGGTTTTGGGGGGTTGTGTTTTAAACCCTTGAACCCCGGCCTGCCGGGCGTAGCTCGCAGAGCGAAGACTGGAACCCTGCTTTTCGATCAGAAAAGCATAATGGACGACAGATCCTTGATCCTATCGCGCAATTCGGCCGCCCGTTCAAACTCCAGGTCCCGGGCAGCCGCCTGCATCTCCTCTTCCAGGGCCTTGATGTGGGTTTCCAATTCCGCCCCGCCCTTTTCAAAGGCGGCCGTATCCTCGGCAACCTGGCCCGGATCAGCGGCCTCTTCAAGCCGGTACAGGTTATCCAGGGCAGTGGCGACTTCCTTGACGATACTTTCCGGGGTTATGCCGTAGCGCTCGTTGTGGGCGGTCTGGATTTCCCGGCGCCGATTGGTTTCATCCATGGTTTGCTGCATGGATGGGGTGACCGTTTCCGCGTAGAGGATCACCTTGCCGGCCACGTTGCGCGAAGCCCGGCCGCAGGTCTGGATAAGCGAGCGCGTGGAGCGTAAAAAGCCCTCCTTGTCAGCATCCATGACCGCCACCAAGGACACTTCCGGTATGTCCAATCCCTCTCGCAGGAGGTTGATGCCGATGAGCACATCGAATTCACCAGCACGCAAATCCCGGATGATATCCATGCGTTCCAGCGTGCCTATGTCCGAATGCAGGTAGCGGACCTGAATCCCGAGTTCATCGTAGTAATCGGTCAGGTCTTCGGCCATGCGTTTTGTCAGGGTGGTGACCAGCACACGCTGGCTGCGCTCCAGCCGCTTGCGGATTTCGGTAAAAAGATCATCCACCTGGTTTTCAGCGCTGCGCACCTCGATTTCAGGATCCAGCAGGCCGGTGGGACGGGCGATCTGCTCGGCCACCGCCCCGGCGGCCCTTTCCAGTTCATAATCGGCGGGGGTAGCCGACACATAGATGACCTGGTTGACCCTGGATTTAAACTCCTCAAACGTCAGGGGCCGGTTGTCCAAAGCGGACGGCAGCCGGAATCCAAACCTTACCAGGGTTTCCTTGCGGGAGCGGTCGCCCTTGTACATGGCCCTGACTTGCGGTACGGCAATGTGGCTCTCGTCAATGCAAAGCACGTAGTCATCCGGAAAGTAGTCGAGCAGGGTCGGCGGCGGCTCGCCCGGCTCCCGGCCGGTCAGGTGCCGGGAGTAATTCTCAATGCCGTTGCAATAGCCGATCTCCTGGATCATCTCCAAATCGAAATTGGTCCGCTCCTCAATGCGCTGCACCTCGATCAACTGGTTCTGGTCGTGAAAATACGCCATGCGCTCCTTGAGTTCGGTCTTGATGGTCTCCGTGGCGCGTTTCATGGTCGTGTCCCGCGTGACATAGTGACTGGCCGGATAGATGACGGCCCGGTCCAGTTTTCTTTTCACCGTTGCGCGCAGCGGGTCTATTTCGGTAATGCTTTCTACCTGGTCCCCAAAAAAATCGATCCGGATGGCCAGTTCCTCTTCGTATGAAGGCAGAATTTCCACCCGGTCCCCGCGTACCCGAAAGACCCCCCTGTGAAAATCCGTGTCATTGCGCTCATACTGGATGTTCACCAGTTTCCGCAGCAGCTTATCCCGCTCGATTTCCATGTCGGTGTCGATTTCGACCCGCATGTCCAGGTAATCCTCCGGAGCTCCCAGACCGAAGATGCAGGAAACACTGGCCACCACGATGACATCCCGTCGCGACAGGACGGAGCGGGTGGCGGAATGCCGCATCTTGTCGATCATTTCATTGATGGAGGAATCTTTCTGGATGTAGGTATCGGTCGTGGGAATATAGGCTTCCGGCTGGTAATAATCGTAATAACTAACGAAATATTCAACCGCGTTGCCGGGGAATAACGCTTTGAATTCATTGTAAAGCTGAGCCGCCAAGGTCTTGTTGGGCGCCAGCACCAGGGTCGGCCGTTGTACCTGGGCAATCACATTGGCCATGGTAAACGTCTTGCCCGAACCGGTCACACCCAGCAGTACCTGGTGCCGGTTGCCGCTTTCGATGAAATTGCTTAGGGCATCGATCGCCTCGGGCTGGTCACCCTTGGGGGCAAAGTCGGTATTGAGTGTGAACATGGTCTGCCTGAATATTTCACGGTTACGATCTGCAAGTACATTCCTTGCAGCTGGTTTTGGGTAGCCTTAAATGTATGTACAAAAATAGTATTGTAAAAAGGGTCCTATGAAATATTCAGGCTACGCCTTTTCAATCAGCACTGTGCAAAGCGCGCCGATGCCCTCTTCCCGACCGAACAGGCCCAAGCCTTCCGTGGTGGTGGCTTTGATGCTGACCCGTCCCGAGTCGATTCCAAGTGTCCGGGCCAGGCTCTGCTGCATCTGGACCCGGTAGGGGGCCAGTTTGGGGACCTGGGCGATGACAACGGCATCGATATTTCCGATCGCATACCCGGCTGCGGACAGCATTTTAGCTGTCTCCGCCAGCAGCACCAGGCTGTCGATGTCCCGATAGGCCGGATCGGAATCGGGAAAATGGTGCCCGATGTCCCCCAGGGACGCAGCCCCCAGCAGCGCATCGCATATGGCGTGAACGAGCACGTCCGCATCTGAATGGCCGGCCAGTCCACGGTCAAAGGGGATGATGACACCGCCCAATACCAGCGGTCTGTCCGGTACCAGTTCGTGGACATCCAGGCCCTGCCCGACTCTGATTTCCATGTTCGCTCCTGATCGAAAATTACCTGTCAAAATAACGGCAAAAAAGATATCATAAATATTTGTGGCTGTACAACAGCATTAGAATTTGGTGGACGGGCACTAGAAGCCATCTCAAAAAATGGACTTTGGTTCAAGATCAAGGCGGCCGCAAATATCAACCCTGAGGAATACTAGAGTATTTCGAGGACGTGATATGAGCGCCCAACGCCGAGATTGGGCCAAAAGACGTTTTTGAGATAGCTTCTAATTGATAAACCTTGACACGTTTCACCTCAATAGCTAAGGCATGAGGCCGCGTGCGTGCGGCAGCACAAGCATCTGTAGCTGCACTGCCGGCAGGCGGGCTCAAATGGATTTTAAGGTGAGATTTTATCGGGAGTATCGATGGACATAAAAACGGCGTTACAGGAAGCTCTGAATACAGGCCGGAAGGCCTTGACCGAATTTCAGGCCAAACAGCTGCTGAAGCAGTACGCCATTCCGGTTGTAAACGAAAAAGTGGCGGCTGCCGTGGATGAAGCCGTTCGCCTGGCGGATGAGACCGGGTATCCCGTGGTCCTGAAGGGCATGGGCGCCGACCTGCTGCACAAGACCGAACGCGGCCTGGTGCATCTCAATCTGGCCGACGACGAGAGTGTTCGCCGAGCAGCCGAACAGGTTGTCACCGCCGCCGGTCGGGATCTGGAAGGCATTTTGATCCAGCCGCAGCTGAAAAGCCGTCGGGAATTCGTGGCTGGACTTTTTCGAGACCCCCAGTTCGGGCCGGTCGTCATGTTCGGCATCGGGGGTATCCTCACCGAAGCTATATCGGATGTGGCTTTGCGCCTGGCCCCAGTCACCCGGGCAGACATCCGGGACATGCTGACGGAAATCAAGGCCGGAGCCCTAATGGGTGAATTTCGCGGCGAGGCGGCCGTCCGAACCGGTCAATTGGAAGAGATTCTCATGGCTATCGGGCAGCTGGGACTGGATCATCCCGAGATTGCCGAAATCGATATCAATCCCCTGCTCGCCGCCCGGGACGGATCTCTGATCGCGGTGGATGCTTTGGTGGTTCCCAGTCAACCGCAGGCCGTTTCCCGGGAATCGTTCGCAGTTGACCCCGCAGCCATCGCGGCGCTCTTTTATCCCAAAAGTATCGCTTTTGTAGGCGCCTCGGCACAGATGGGCAAATGGGGGCATATGCTGATGTCCAATACCATCAGCGGCGGCTACGAAGGCGACATCTACCTGGTTAATCCCAAGGGCGGCACCATCGCCGGACGACCGGTCTATAAAAATATCGACGCTATCCCCGGACCCGTGGACCTGGCCGTGGTGACCATTCCGGCGGCGCTGGTGCCCGACCTGATTCCGCAGATGGAGGCCAAAAAGATTAAAAACATGCTGCTGATCACCTCCGGCTTCGGCGAAACCGGGCCGCAGGGCAAGCAGCTCGAAAAAGATCTGGTCCAAGGCGCCCGCAAAGCCGGCATCCTGATTTTGGGCCCCAATACAATGGGCATATGCAATCCCCATAAAGAGCTCTACTGCACCGGAAGCCCGGTCCATCCCCTGGCCGGCTCCACCGCCATGGTGGCCCAGTCCGGCAACATGGGCACACAGCTTTTGGCCTTTGCCGAGGCGCAGGGCATCGGCATCCGGGCTTTTTCCGGGTCCGGCAACGAAGCCATGATTACCATCGAAGACTATATGGAGGGGTTTGAAATAGACGACCTCACCCGTACGGTGATGCTCTACATAGAAAGTGTCAAAGACGGCCGCCGGTTTTACGAGAGCGCTTGCCGGGTCGGTCGCAAAAAGCCGATCGTCCTGTTGAAAGGGGGCCAGACCGGGGCCGGCAACCGGGCCGCCGCCAGTCATACCGGGGCCATGAGTTCGGATGCCAGGGTGTTCAATGCCGTCTGCCGGCAGGCCGGCATTGTAAAAGTCGACCGATCCATGGACTTGCTGGATCTGGCCGCAGCCTTTGCGTCGGTTCCCCTGCCAAAGGGCAACCGGGCGGCCATCATGACCCTGGGCGGCGGCTGGGGCGTCATTACGGCCGACCTGTGCGCCAATTACGATCTGGCGGTACCCGCCCTGCCCGACGATGTTCTGAAGGTTCTGGACGGCATTCTGCCGCCCTACTGGAGCCGCGCAAATCCCGTTGATATCGTGGGCGAGAACGATCCGACCATTCCCATGACCACCCTGGAAGTGCTGCTCAAATGGGACGGCTGTGATGCCGTTATCAACCTGGGCATCATGGGGCGCCGCATCTTTGTCGAACGCCTGTCGGCGTCGGTGCGCAAGGCCGACGCGAATTTTTCGCAGGAGATCCTGGATCTGGCCAACCAGATGCTGATCGATTTCGAGAAACAATACATCGCGCACGTGATCAACCTGATGCACACCTACGAAAAACCGGTTTTCGGCGTCAGCCTGCTGACAGACCAGGAAGACCAGACTGTCTACCGGGTAGGTGACGATGAATACAAAGGCCTGTTTTACGAAACACCGGAACGAGCCGTCAAAGCCTTTGCCCGCATGTATGAGTACCAGCGGTTCTTGAACCGCGCAAACTAAAGCGATACAAATTTTGGATATGGAAACGATTACGAAGAAAAAGCCCTTTAAATACCGTTTCGATTTTGAGATCGGATATTTGATTAAAAGCCCCTGCCGGGGCTGCGATGACAGACCTTTTTTCCCGGAATGCATCAAAGAGTGCCGGATTCTGAATGATATCCACACCGTGATGGCCGAGAGTGTATCCTGTTCCCGGAGTTCGTAGACCGAAAAATCGATTTTCGCTTGGCAATTCCATCCTATCAATGGGGGGGTCACATGGCGTATTCGCAACATTGGGAAGCTCTGGAAACCCGGGCCCAAGAATTCGAAAACCCGGATAAACACCTCAAACATCTGATCGCCCAACCGGAACGGCTGGCTGCCTTTTCCCTCACCGCCGCCGGTCTGTTCTATGATTTCTCACGTCAGCGGGTCGATGTCCAAACCCTGGCCCTGCTGCACGCCCTGGCAAAGGAATCCGGAGCAAGTGAGCGCTTTCGGTCTATGCTGCAGGGTGCCACCGTCAACAAATCGGAAAACCGGGCCGCGCTGCATACCGCCTGCCGTGATCTCTCCCCAGAACCTGTCCTGGTCAACGGAACCGATATCAAACCCGCCTTGCAGGCCGTGAACGAGAAGGTGGCCCGCTTTGCCGATGATATCCACGCCGGCCGCCTGACCGGCACCACGGATCGGCCTTTCCGGCATGTGGTCGTCATCGGTATCGGCGGGAGCTATCTGGGAACGCAGTTTATCGCCAACGCGCTGCACCATCGCGCGGATAAAGGTCTCCGGCTCCACTTTCTCGCCAATGTCGACTCGCACAATTTTGGTGAGATCGCGGAGGCGATTGATCCGGAAACCACCCTCTGGATTGCCATATCCAAAAGTTACACGACCGCGGAAACCCTGGCCAACACGCGTCAGGCTTACGTCTTCATGGAAAGCCACGGTCTGGATCCGGCCCAGCATGTCGTCACCGTTACCAGTAAAGGCAGCCCGGGAGACGACCCGGACAATCCTGTTCTGGCCACCTTTCACATGTTCGACTTTATCGGCGGTCGCTACAGCGTTACATCGGCGGTGGGCGGGGTTCCCCTGAGTCTTTACCTGGGATCCGAATGTTTTGCGGAACTTTTGGAAGGGGCGGCCGCAATGGACCGGCATGCCGGGGAAACACCCACCGAGCTGAACCTGCCCCTGACCGCGGCGTTGCTGGATGTGTGGAATACGACGCTCCTGGCCTATTCGGCCCTGGCCATCGTGCCCTATGCGGCGCCCCTGGACAAACTGGCCGCCCACATTCAGCAGCTTAGCATGGAAAGCAACGGTAAATCGGCCACTTGGGACGGGAAACCGCATACGGGTGGCAGCGGCGGATTCATCTTCGGGGAACCCGGTACCAATGCCCAGCATTCGTTTTTTCAGCTGGCCCACCAGGGCCGGCCCCTGCCTGTCGAGTTTGTCGGGGTCCTGAACAGTGTCTATCCCCAGGTTGAAGCGAAATCAAAAGGGGTCACCAACCACCAGGAACTCTGGGCCAACTTGATTGCCCAGGCCGATGCCCTGGCCGTCGGGAAAACAGCTGCCGACCCGGCCCGGTCGTTTCCCGGCAACCGGCCCTCGACGACCATTGTCATGTCCGACCTCTCGCCCCGCAACCTCGGTGCGCTGCTCGCGTTCTACGAAGCGCGGACTATCTACGCCGCCTTTATCTGGGGGATCAACCCCTTCGATCAGTTCGGGGTAGAACTTGGCAAACAGACCGCCGCCGGATTGAGGGCCGCCATGGCCGCCCAGAATGCAGGCGATAGCGGATATGCTGCAGACCTGGATCCGATTCAGACCTTCTATCTCGACATATTATCCAAGGGCGAAATTCCGGGATGAGACTTATAACCGGACGGTTGCAGGATTTGGCCCGCCAGGTCCCTGTTGACACGTGGGCGACAGGTCTCTATAATCCATCAAAATCCACCACATCACGTTTGGATTGAAAGGCAGGCCTATCCCGAATATTTCACGAGTTCGAGACATTCATTAACAAGGCATTCGGCGGCACAGCTGTACTCATGCTACCGCAAGCCCCCGATAACGCAGTAAATGGATGTGTTGGGCTCGCCCGCAGGGTGAAAATATTTATGCAGCCCTGCTTCAAAGCGCTGGTGACAAAATGTAACCAGGAGAGTATACCGCAAATTACATTTAACACTCTGAAGACTTATATAAAATGAATTTGCATAAACATTTTCATGAAATGTTCGGGTCAGACGCATGACTTCTACCCCGTCAGGCGATCCGGATTTTCTGGCTGGACTGGAAGGCTTAGAATCCGTCGACCGCTACAAGATTTCAGGCAAGCTCGGCCAAGGCGGCAATGCCATCGTCTATCTGGGGATCGACCCTTACATCGGCCGCAACGTGGCCCTGAAAATATCCCAACCCAAATCAGACAACAAGCGGCAGAAATTTTTTATTGAAGCGCAATCCGCCGGCCGTCTCAATCACCCCAATATCGTCTCTATCTACGATGCGGGCACCTACGGCACCTACTGTTATATGACCATGGAGTATATCAAGGGGGATACCCTTGAAAGGCATTGCCACGCAGGCACGCTACTGCCCATGCAGCAAGCTGTTGAAATCATTTTTGCCATCTGCCAAGCCCTGGATTACGCCCACAAGCAGAAAGTCATCCATCGCGATATCAAACCTTCCAATATCATGCTCGATGAAGCCGGATCACCCAAGCTGACCGACTTCGGGGTGGCCCAGATAACCGAACACACGTCGGAATCCGGTCTGTGGGGCACACCCAGCTACATGTCGCCCGAGGCAATCAAGGAGGAGGCCCTGGGCAGTTACAGTGATATTTTCTCGCTGGGCTGCGTCCTGTATGAACTGCTGGGCGGACAGCAGGCTTTCCCCGGCGAGAACAATTTTGCCATCATGTACAAGATTACCAACTCGGACCCCACCCCCCTGAGCGAACTGCGCCAGGACCTGCCGCCCATCCTGGAGGATATTGTCAGCAAAGCCATGGCCAAGGATTATACCGAGCGCTACCAGTCCTGCCTCGATTTTGCCTATGATCTCCGGGTGGCCCTGCGCGGGCTCACGGACAACGTGGTTACCGGAAAGGCCAAGGATGTTCTGGACCTGGTGCACAACGTGCCATTTTTTCACAATTTTTCCAGGGAGCAACTCAGCGAGCTTGTGAACGACAGTACGTTGATCAAGGTGCACAAGGGCAAGACCATAGTCGCCGAAGGTGATATCGACGATGCCTTTTTCGTGATTCTCAGCGGCAAGGCCCTGATCCGGAAAGGTGATACGAATATCGCCACTATCGGCGGCGGTGAGTGTTTCGGGGAAATGGCCTGTATCGCCGGTCAGGCCCGGGTTGCGGCGGTTTTAGCGGAGACGGATTGCATTCTCGTGAAGATCAACGCGACCCTGATTGACCGCTCGTCCGAGTCCATCCAACTGCTCTTCTTCAAGAACTTTGCCACAACGCTGGTAAAGCGACTCTCCCCCAAAGGGTAGAAGCCGCCTCAAGCACGCCTTTTGGCCCAATCTTCAGCCTTCGCTGAAGCTATGACTGGTAAACTCCATGGGGAACCTTGCTATTTCGGTGAAGCTCGCAGAGCGTAGTCGGGACCTTGAACCAAAATATGTACTTGAGACGCCCTCTAATTAACGCTAATTTTCCCTTCGAATAAAACCAAACCCAGTCAATTCGTCGCTATTAATCCAAATGGATTTCGTCTCAGAATATCATTCTGAGTAAATAATCCTGGCCCAGTGGGCCAGGTTTTGGGCCGCCCCAAAAGGGGCTTCACCATCATAACTCAAAGGCAAAACCATGCATCGCGCAGAGACGCAGAGGCGCAGAGAAAACCACAATTATTACCGGCTTCGCCGGATAAAACCAAAAAAGCCTTGAAGTGGCTATTCGCACGATAGTGCGACTAAATTCTGGTTTTGATTTTCTCTGCGTCTCTGCGCGAGAATAATGCTTTTACGGCACAGTCTATATTTCCTGACTCCCGCGAAACGGGACAAGCTTGTTCTCAAGGACCAGATTTTAATGGATTGAATAAACATTGGAAGTTTAAAGCACTTGACCAGCGAGTATCTCGCTGTTGGCGAGGCCGTAGTTGAGGACCTGCTCCCCGTTGATAAACACGTGCTCGATCCCGGAAGGTCGGCGGTTGGTGTACTGGCGGGTGTTGTTGTCGCGGACGGTATCATAGTCAAAGACAGTGATATCGGCCGCGTACCCGGTCTTTAAATAGCCTCGCTCCCTGATCCCAAAGCGATCAGCGGCGCCGCCGGTCATCCGGCGGACGCATTCCTCCATGCTGATCAGACGGTAATCGCGGGCAAATTGCAGAAAAAGCGGAAAAACGCCGTAGGCCCCCGGATTCTGGACGCCGGCGGGTGCCGGGGTGGCATCGCTCATGAACAATGCCGCCGGGTCCTGCATCAGCATCTTTATATTCTCCAGGCTGCTGTAGCGGTGGTTCAAAACCTTGGCCTGCCCCCCGCTCAGGCGGGCCATGTCGATGAAATTTTCAAAGGTGTCCATACCGCGCGCTGCGGCGATTTCTTCGAGAAACATGCCGTTGAATCGACTCAGGTCAGGGTGGCGGGCATCGGTAATCTGGATATCTTCAAACCCGAATCCCAGGAGCGACTTGATCAGCATGATTTCCAGACGCAGACGCATCAGACTGGTGGTGTCGGTGTAGGTTTCCGGGACACCGGCCAGAAACCACTTGGGAAAGAAGACATTAATGACGGACGTACCGCAGTGGTAAGCGTAGGTGTCGTACTGGATGTCCAGTCCCTCCCGGCGGGCGGCGGTAATCATGTCCAGGGATTCACTGCAAGTTTCCCAGGTTCGCTCGCCCACGAATATCAGGTGGGAAAGCTGTAGGCGCACGCCGGTATCCCGAGCCAGCTGGATCATCTCCTCCAGGGCCAGCAGGTTGTGGGGACGCCCGTAGGGTTTCAAGGGGTAGGTGCCCGACAGGGCGGAATAGGCTTTCATGTGGACGGTCAGGATCCCGTCTCTTTTTTTCACCAGCCCGGCAATTTCCTGTAGTTCGCGGTCTGTCGCAAAAACGCCGGGTTCGTATTGCAGTCCCACGGAGATTCCGTAGGCCCCCTGTTCCAGGGCCTGTTCCAGAAGGTAAAGCAGAGAGCGCCTTTCATCCGGCTGTAAAGGCGTGGGGTCGAACCCACGGATCGACGTTCTGGTCGTTCCGTGGCCGGCCAGATTGACGAGATTATGACTCAGGCCCTGTCTGCGTAAATGTTCGAAATAATGTGTCATTTCGTCCCAATGCAGATCGTACAAGCCCTCCGTAGGCACGGCGATCAGCTCGCGATGGGGCGTCTTTTTCTGGAAACCGGCGACCCCGAAACCGCAGTTGCCCCCCACCAGGGTCGTGACCCCCTGCTCGGTAAACGGAATTTTCATGTCCATGCGCCCCGGCATGGGCAGGACCCAGTCCATGTGCGTGTGGCAATCGATGAATCCGGGGGCGATAACCTTCCCGCTGCAATTAAGGGACGTCCCCTTAAAACTGATGCTCCCGGGGGTGACGGCTTCGATCTGATCGCCGCTGAGCAGCACATCGCCGTAATAAGCCCGCTTACCGGTCCCATCGGCAATCAACCCGTTTTTCAACAGCACCCGCTCGGGGCGGTGGGCGACCCAGAATCGGGGGTTGCGGGGCCTGGTTTCCCAGCTCTGCACCGGGATTTGGTTGATGTTGCGTTTGGCAACCGTGGTTTTGGACGTTCCGGCGCAACCCAGCACAGGCGCCAGGGCTGCGGCGGCCGCTATTCTGGCGGTCGTACCGAGAAACGCCCGCCGTTCGGGATCGTGTCTGGTGTGGGAATCTTTCTTCATGGGAACCTGTAGACCGAGGCGCCCCAGGTCAAGCCGGCCCCGAGACCCAAAAAAACGACCACGTCACTGGGCTTGCCGAGAAGGCCCTGCTCCTTGGCCTCGTCCAGGGCCAGGGGAATGGTCGCGGCCGTGGTATTGCCGTATTTCTGGATATTGTTGAACACTTTCTCCTGCGGCAATTCCATGGCCTTGGCGTAAAACTGGTTGATGCGCAAATTGGCCTGGTGCGGAATGAAAAGCGTTACCTCCTCCAGGGCAACGCCGGCCTTTTGCAGTACCTTGCCCGTAACCTCGGGCAGTCGGCGGACAGCCAGTTTGAAAATGGCTTTGCCGTCCATGGTCGGATAGTGGCGCCCGGCGGCGAACATCTCTTCCGTGAACCGGGGCATCTCCCGGGACGCCGGCGCTTCCACCATCAGGCTCTCGGCAAAGGCCCCGTCGGCATGCAACTGGTGGGCCAGGACGCCGACGTCACTGTCGGTTTCCAGGCCGGTAATGCAGGCCGCCGCCGCGCCGTCACCGAAAATAACCGATACATCCCGGCCGCGTGTGGAAATATCCAGACCCGTGCTGTGGACCTCGCCGCCCACGAACAGGATTTTTTCGGCCAACCCGCTGCGGATGTAGGCATCCGCCACCTCAAGGCCGTATAAAAAGCCGGTGCACTGCTGCCGGATATCCAAAGCCGGCGTGTCGGCCAGGCCCAGCTTGTTCTGCAAGAGGCAGCCGGAACCGGGGAAATTCAAATCGGGGCTGAGCGTGGCGAAAATGATCAAGTATAGGTCTTCGGCCTGCCAGCCGGCCCTTTCGAGCGCTATCTTGGCCGCTTCCAGGCCCAGGTCCGATGCGCCGACCCCGCCCTCTTCCGGAATCCAATGGCGCTGTTCAATCCCGGTTCGCTGCTGGATCCACTCATCGGATGTGTCCATCCACTGGGTCATATCCTCATTGGTGACAACCCGGGGAGGCAGATATTTACCGGTGGACCTGATGACGGTTCTTCGCATAGATGGTCTCCTTCCAGGTGGTTCAGGGTTCTGGGTTCAAAGGTTCAGGGGTTGTAAAGTTCAACCCGAAACAGGGAAAATCCAACTTGGCCCCTTTGAGTTTGTATCTATACGCTTTGATACGGTTTTTTTCAAGACAAGGTTGCACCGGGAACGTTGAACAAGGGACTACTCGCGTCTATCCTTTCCGCGGCCTTTTCGGCTTCACGTTTCGGGTGGCGACTGCTTCTAACGGGTTCTCGGGCCAGTAATGTTTCGGGTAGCGGCCTTTTAGCTCTTTCTTGACTTGCCTATACGTATCTCGCCAGAAACCGCGCAAATCCCGGGTCACCTGCACCGGGCGTCCGGCCGGCGAAAGCAGGTGAACCAAGACCTTGCGTCGTCCTCCCAAAACTGTCGGGGTATCCTGCAAGCCGAACATCTCCTGCAGCCGCACCGCCAGTATCGGCCCGTCTCCGGTGGTGTAATCCAGGCGGATCCTGGAACCGCTGGGTACTTCGATAACCTCCGGGGCCCAGCGACCAAGTTTGCGATGCTGCTGCCAGTCAAGCAACGTGCCCAGGATGCTGAACATGTCCAGCTTTTTCAAGGCGGCGAGACTGCGGCACCCGCCCAGGTGCGGTCCCAGCCAGTCCTCAAGACCCGCCATCAGGGCCCCGGGCTGCATGTCCGGCCATTTCCCGCGCTCGGGGCTGTGATCATGGATAAATTGCACCCGGGCCATCCAGCTGCGCTCCTTTTTACCCAAAGGAAGACAGTCGAGGCCAAATTCACGTATTCCTTTCAGTAAAGCATTACATACATCTGTTTTATCTGGCTTTTTTATATCCTTTTCTTCAAGGACAACCTGGCCGATCCGGCGCTGCTCACTGCTGACCACCCGTTTCCGGCGGCTGTCCCACTGAACGGATTTCTCAGTGTCGATCCTGTCCGCAAGTACCGCCTCCAGGTCCTCGTTATCAACTGGTGCGGCCAGAAAAATTCGGGCGTTGTCCGGCCGCCCATCTGTCCGGGCGGCTATGATCAGGGGGGTGCCGCATAGGGGATCGGACTCCGGCAAAAAAGCACCCCGTCCGCCGGAAAGGAGATAGCGGTCACGACTGCCCGACCGTAATTTCCCGATGCGGTCCGGATAGGCCAGGGCCAGAATCTTGCCGGCATCGTTGATATGGGGGGCGCCTTTTTTCCCCGGGCTGACGATTTGCAGCCAGCGTTGCGCCAGTTGCCGGGTCCGGGTCACGGCACGGTGGTCGCGTCCGCTCTGCCGGTGCCCCTTGGATGTATGACCTGCGGCCTGAAGCAGTTCGAGCCTGACCCGGATGTCCGCTTCGCGCCGGATATCGGTGTAGGGGAGAATATCCCGACCCGACAACAGGGCGGCCACTTCAGTTGCCGTGCGGGCCCTGCCCAGAGCGATGCTTTTCAGGATCATGTGTCCCAGTCGGGGGTGAATACCCAGGGTATTGATCCGATGCCCATGCGGGGTCGCCCCGCCCTGCGCATCCAGGGCGCCTATGTTTTGCAGTAATTTACGTGCCTGCCCAAGTGAGGCCGGCGGCGGTGAATCCAGCCAGGCCATGGCATTGATATTCGGATTGCCCCAGCAGGCCAGTTCAAGGGCCAGGGGGGCTAAATCCGTGTTGAGAATTTCCGGTTTCGTGTGGGGTACCAGGGACAGCTGGTCGTGCTCGGTCCAGAGCCGAAAGCAGGTACCGGCTCCGGTGCGTCCGGCGCGACCGCGCCGTTGATCAGCCGAAGCCTTTGAAACCCTAACGGTTTCAAGCGAAGTCATCAGGCTGCCGGGCTGAAAGCGGGGTACGCGCATCTGTCCGGCATCCACGACAATGCGGATGCCTTCTATGGTCAGACTGGTTTCGGCAATGGATGTGGCCAGGACCACTTTACGCTTGTCGGGGGCACTGGGCCGGATGGCACGGTCCTGCTGCTTCCCGGACAGATCTCCGAATAGCGGCGCTATTTCCACCCCGGGGTCCAGGCGATCGGTGAGCAACGCTGCCACGCGCCTGATCTCACCCGCCCCGGGCAGGAATACCAGGGCGCTACCTGACTGACCGGCGAGAATACGCACAATCTCATTGGCAATGAAAGCAGCCGTAAGGGACTGAGCCGGTTTGGAGAGATACCGGGTCTCGACGGGATACTGCCTGCCGCGGCAGGTCAGGATGCGGGCATCCCCCAGCAGTCGTGCCACCGGTTCGCCGTCCAGCGTGGCCGACATGACCAGGATGCGCAGATCGGGCCGCAATTCGGCCTGGACTTCCCGGCAAAGGGCCAACCCCAGGTCGGAGTGGATGTTGCGCTCATGAAACTCGTCGAAAACAACCAGCCTGGTATCGGCCAGTTCAGCGTCCTGTTGGAGTTTGCGGGTGAGAACGGCCTCGGTAACGACCTCGATGCGGGTATCCGGCCCCACCCGGTTGTCAAAACGAATCCGGTATCCTACGCTTTGACCGACGTCTTCTTGAAGGGCGCCGGCCATTCTGCGGGCCGCGGCCCG
>Ga0126329_10000012_pt1 | contig 123800 bp, 105 predicted proteins | sample InaspJWI85metaG_FD_104915 | JGI IMG/M metagenome (GOLD analysis project Ga0126329, IMG submission 104915) | Marine gutless worms symbiont microbial communities from Oahu, Hawaii - Inanidrilus sp. 2 OAHU.JWI-85 metaG | ecosystem: Host-associated > Annelida > Digestive system > Unclassified...
CGAAATCAGGCCTCACAGCGCATTGGATGACATGACTCCTATTGAGTTTTTCCAGCAATATGACGAGGGTGAAGAAAAGGCAGAATTTCTAAGAGCCAGTGGATGATTCCTGGGGAAAGGTCAAAACAGGACTACTCCTGTATGCTGAAAGTCTGTTGCTTTGACCCTGAATGCTGCCAATAACGATGGTAGAATTAAACTGGACATAGTCTGATATGGACAAAAAGAAATTAGTAGTGGTTTTACTAGCCGTAGTAGTAAAAAGAGCTAGCATAACATTTTAACCTTGGAGTATTTTCAATGAACGCAAGAAATCTGAAAGAGATGTACATACGATTCTTTAATGATAAAGAACATGTAACACTGTCCAGTTCTTCAATAGTCCCTGAAAATGACACTTCAGTGTTATTCACTACTGCAGGTGTGCAACCACTTGTGCCATATCTATTAAAAGGTTCTCACCCCAAGGGATCTCGACTAGTCAATATCCAAAAGTGTATGCGTACTAAAGATATTGATGAAGTAGGAGATTCAATCCATTGTACTTTCTTTGAAATGATGGGCAATTGGTCAATAGGAAGCTATTTCAAGAAGGAATCAATTAGTTGGAGTTGGGAGTTCCTAACTTCGAAAGAATGGCTGAACATTCCACAGGAGAAAATAGTCGTAGCAGTCTTTGATGGAAACGATACTGTACCTCGTGATATGGAATCATTCAACATATGGAAAGGTTTAGGGCTTGATGATCATCGGATATTCTTCTTATCGCAGGAATATAATTGGTGGGGACCAGCTGGTGAAACAGGTCCTTGCGGACCTGATACCGAGATATTTATTGATACTGGAAAGGAAAAATGTAGCAAATCTTGTGATCCATCATGTAATTGCGGTAAATATATAGAGTTTTGGAACAATGTCTTTATGCAGTACTACAAAGATAAAAACGGAGATTTTAGGCCTTTAGAAACGAAAATAGTAGATACAGGCATGGGGGTGGAACGAACACTTATTGCCCTGAACGGAGGAAGTGTCTATGACATTGAAATATTTGAAAGAGTATTCCGAATCATAAGGGACACTGAATCTTTCGATGTGTTAGATGACACCGAAATACGTGCATGCAGAATAGTTGCAGATCATTTAAGGAGTACAGTCTTCATACTTGGGGATAGAAGTACAGTATCCCCGTCCAATATTGGCCGAGGATATGTTCTTAGGAGATTAATTCGACGAGCAATTCGATACGGTATGTCCCTCGATCTAGATACGACAGTCTATGAGGAGGTGATAGGATGTATAGTCGATTTTTATAAAAACGACTACCCAGAGCTCGGTATCAATCATGATAGAATTGTAAATTCTTTTTCGACTGAACTACAAAGGTTTAACAAGACTTTGCAAACTGGTATGAAGGAATTCGAAAAAATTGCACAGCAAGTAGACAATAAAAGACAAATTCCAGGAAAACTTGCTTTTAGATTGTTCGATACATTTGGTTTTCCAGTCGAATTAACAACAGAATTGGCTGCTGAAAAAGGCCTCTTAGTTGATCAATCTGGCTTTAAGGAATGTTTTGATCAACATAAAGAGTTGTCACGGAAAACATCGGCACATAATTTCAAGGGCGGACTTGCCGACAATTCGGTACTGACTACGCGATTACACACAGCAACACATATTTTACACTCGGCACTAAAGGAAATACTAGGAGAGGAAGTAAATCAAAAGGGTAGCAATATCAACTCAGAAAGGCTACGGTTTGATTTCTCATTTAATAGAAAGCTGACAAGTGCTGAAACGCAAGATATCGAAAATCGTGTTAACGAGATAATCGGCTCTAGCGTTGAAGTTTATCATAAAGAGATGTCATATATCGAAGCCAAAGAAATTGGCGCTACAGGCTTATTCGAATCAAAGTACAAAGAGACAGTCAGTGTGTACTTCATTGGGAATTATTCTGTCGAGATATGTGGAGGTCCACATGTCTCAAATACCAAGGAACTCGGTCATTTCGCCATAAAAAAAGAACAAAGCTCATCAGCAGGTGTAAGAAGAATTAGAGCGATTCTGTCATAGTCAGAAGATCTTAGAAAAGTCTCCATATCTTGTCATTATTGATAGGGGATATACTCTTACATAATGAGACAACAAATAAAATCATAGAAATCCTTGATTGCTTATCCGGTTGATTGTGGAGACAGCTAATACCACTATATCGGCTTTGATGTTGGTGGCTGCCAGGCTACGTCATATTGCTGGTTCAACCTGGAGTGAACGAAAGTATCTGAATATGGATCTGCTTATTGATTGCTCAAAGGAGGAGAGAGCTTCGTAAATTCGGATATCGTCAGATGAGACAAAATGATTTTGCGAAAGAAATTTGACACTACTTTATTGGTATAGTTCTTCTCCTCCGTGATAATCGAGACTGTAAATAAATCTGTGTAAAGCTCCAAATCTTCGATAATGAAGAAAGGAGCTTCAGATTGGACAAAGAGACCTTCAATGAGTTGGCCGACAAGCTGGCCATGAATCTCAAGAGCGAAGAAGATGTCTCGGAGATGGCCCGAATGCTGACCAAGGTAGCGATTGAACGTGCTTTGGAAATAGAAATGGAAGAGCATCTGGGTGAAAAGTCAAAGGGCCGTGCAAGACAGCGAACTCCCGAAACGGCTATACCCCCAAGACACTGAAAACCGATACCGCAGAAATACCTCTTGAAATTCTTAGAGATCGGAAAGCAGTTTTTGAGCCCCAGCTGGTGAAGAAGAATCGGCATCGCAGCGGGGATCTGGATAGTAAGATCCTATCCCTTTACGCCAAGGGCATGACCACCAGGGACATCTCGGACACCTTCAAGGAAATGTATGACGTAGAGGTTTCACCAACCCTGATCTCCAAAGTCACCGACGGTGTAATGGAAGAAGTCGTTGCCTGGCAGAACCGGCCACTGGATTCCATCTATCCAGTTTTATTTCTCGACTGCATCGTCGTTAAAGTTAGGGAAGACAAACGTGTTATCAACAAAAGTGTGATTCTGGCTCTGGCCCATCAATACCGAGGGAAAGAAGGAGCTGTTGGGCCTCTGGATCGCTCAGAACGAGGGATTGAGGTTCTGGGTGAGTGTTTTGACAGAACTTCAGAATCGGGGCATTACGGATGTGTTTATAGTCAGCGTTGATGGCCTGAGTGGTTTCCCTGACGCCATCAAAACGGTCTTCCCGGAAACCAAAATCCAGCTCTGTGTCGTTCACCAGATTCGGAACTCTCTGAAGTACGTTTCTTACAAGGATCGGAAAACTGTCGCCAAGGACCTGAAGAATAACTATCGGTCGGTGACCGAGGAAGAAGCCCGAATGGAGCTCGATCGCTTCGCTGATAAATGGGATTCCCAGTATTCATCAATCACCAAAAGTTGGCGGACCAACTGGGAAAACCTGATTGCGCTGTTCGATTACCCCGATGAGATTCGAAGGATTATCTATACAACAAATGCCATCGAATCTCTAAACAGCGTGATCCGAAAGTCGATCAAGAATCGAAATTTTTTCCGAATGACAATTCTGTGTATAAGACTATCTATCTGGCAATTGAGCAGGCATCCAGGAAATGGTCTATGCCTATTCGGAATTGGAAGCCAGCAATGAATCGGTTCGCCCTCGAATATGATGGGCGATATAACCTGTGAAAATGAGCTTTACACAGAAAAGTTTACAGGCTCTGATAATCACAGTCTCTACTTGTGATAGTAATCTTTTTGAGGAGACTAGATTACAAAATCAAGTTTGGGAATAAGAACTATTCGGAAAGGTGTATTGACTTATCGAGTGCGTCAATCAAATCGTGCATTATTTCTCCAAATCTTTCTGTTCTCGCAATTTCATCATTTATAAAACGATTAATAATTGTATAATCCACGGATGGCATATTCTTCTTTAAGTCCTCATTCATGTTAATTCGTTCCATCTTCTCAGCCATAGGTCTTTCTTTTGATGCCAATAATTCGATTTGCAATACACGAAAATCGTCGGGCCAAACCAAAACAGTGAACATGTCATTAAAGACCTTCTGGTAATCAACGATTGTCGCGGGGGTAAATCCAATGATTACATGGTACTTCTTAAGGTATTTTTCGACTTCAGCAACTTCAATAGAATAGTAATACCGGGCAATTCTATGGCAGATATATTCTGGACTCTCTAGAAACCGACACATTGAATTTGTTGACTCGAATAGTATATTAGGGTCGACCTCATTATGACGTCGTGGTCTATTGGTGTGAATCGGCATACAAGTAAAAGGACCATTCGAGGTGAAATACTGAATAAGTGTAGATTTGCCAACATAGCTCGGGCCCCAAAAACCAATAATTTTTTTTCCACGGTGTAGTATTACCTCAATAGTTATAGAAGATATTTCGCTGATAGTTCTTGATCCGTATAATATAACGTAGAAATCAGGATGAGTTTTTCTAAGTCATTTAATAGAATACCATAATTACCAATACTCCCTATTATTTTGTCCCACTCGTATTTAGCAGCATTTTTTAAGTCTATCAAGCTACTAATGATTTCTTCAGCTGCCGGACTACAATCTTCCATGCAATTGTAAACACACTGTATAATATCAACATAATTTACTTCTGATTCGGAGATCTGGAAATCTCTCATAGCTATTTCCACTGACAAAAGAGCATCTCCAATACTGCTTTTTTTGTGTCTTGCCATTGGATATGTAATATTCTTTGTAATACATTCAAATATGTCCCGAGAAAAGACAAGTTCAATGAGTTACGGTTATTGAATCCTGCTAAACCATACACCCAGGTATCGTTCCAATCTAAATCTGAGGAATCACCACTGCGGATCTTTCCTGCACGAGATGATGCATTGACAAATCTCTCTGTAGAAAAGAAGGGTCCTCCATTTCGTAGTACATATGCAGGATTGTCTGCCGTATGAACCAGATTTAAAACCCCATTTATAGCACCAAAATCTCTTCTCCATGTTCCTTCAGAGGCTTTCATAGGAATCCGAAATCCTTTTGTTTTTGCGAGTTTTGTGTGTATGTTCATATCTCCCAAGTGAGTTACTAGTATAGCTGCAGTTGGGCCTAACTTGAACCTGTTCGAAAACAACCACCATCGAAACCGTTCTGGTATCCAGTTTGGAATAAACATATATGATATCTGATCTTCGCTAAGAGGATCTATAACAGCATAATCTATAGGGATTAGGCCATCGAGATCAAACCGTCGAAGCAATTGATCTACCCGGCCCAATATGAATGTCTCCGGTGTGATTAGAATAAGGCCAAGATAATCAAGATTTCTGATTTCTGTAGGCCCTGCTAAGGACAAAAAATCGATACATAAGCCATTGTCCGGTGTAATATCAGAATACTTTTCAAGTAAATCATCGGCAGGCGTCTTCACGCAATAACACCTATTAACACTTTCTGTATCCCATTCTCAAGCTTACTTGTATAGTATTGACTTCTAAGACCACCAAACACTCTCATCAATTGGATATACGTCCAAATGAAATGTATTCCGAAGCCAGGTAGAGAGCTGAGTCCTAAGCACCAGGAACTCAGATGCGGCATGAGAAACTCCTACTAGTGACATTTTCGTTTCTTTGGCATAATTCAGCATTTCGGTATACCTCATTCTACCATAATCAGTATCTATATGATGATGAACTTCACCAGTGATATATGCTTCCGCGCCTTTCTGTTCTGCTTCCTCCATATATTTTACACGATCACCGCCACCAGCGACTATTGCAACTTTTGTGATACTACAATTTCTTCTTCCTTCGAAGTCTACATAAGGGATACCGAATATCTCAACTAACTTGCCAATTAAGCCGTATGTATTTGTTTCGCTGATCATACTAATCATTCCTCCATATCCGTATTTTGCTTCCATAATATGGTCCACTATCTCTCCACCAAGTGCTTGACATATGGCTTGATTAGTACTTATGGTCTCGTGAATATCAAGAGGCGTATGACAAGAATAGATTGAGTGATTCATCATTCTTGCTTCTAATAGTAGTTTTGGATCTGGCGCGATAAAGCCTTTACCCCACGCCCCCATTGGATTACCACATTCCATATCAATCGGATGATGGGTAAAAAGCAAACTACCTCGTTTTGCTAATCTGAGAAATGTTTCCAATACGAAGTCTGATAGAAACGTTGCACAATAGATATCACTGACATCATTACATCCTCTAATCATTAAGCCATCACATCGCTTAGTAAATTTCTTCTCAAAAAAATGTTGCCAATCAAAACCTATTGAATCATAAACAATTGGAAGGTATTTTCCGAATGTAGGATCTACATCGAATCTATCGGTATTAAAATACTTATCGATAACTGCAACAATGCCCGACAAAGTGTTCATACAGACAGACTCCTGATCGATGACACTCTGCTTTATACATACTCTCATTTATATTCATATCATTACAGAGCTAGGATTCAAACGCGCACAGTATATATCACACGAAGGAGTCGTATTAGATAGGACAACTCCAGAGACGCTGTGTATTCAAACAACTCACCTAGTTTCGAGCTATTCAAATCACAACACTTGAATGCGTTAATTTTCGATTTCATTAAGCAAAGGTAAGTGTACCATTTTGCTTTCCCCTTTCCTCAGCCCATCGGAAGAGAAGAGTGGCTGAAATGAACAAGAAAATATCGAGACTCACTAGCCAAGTTATCTCAATAAATACACTTACCCACGAAATATTAGCCATCCAAGCAATCCTTAGAAGCCTTACTGCGTGCGAGAGGGGATAAGCTATAGCAATTGTCGAGAGAACTAGGGGCAGAGATGTAATTGGGAAACGCGCTCCTGAAAGGAACTCACCCGGTGTTTCAAACAATGCATAGAGAAGTCTCATATTCCGGCCACAAAGGAATACTGAGCAGACGAACATACCCCATGGAAGACTTGTAAGAATTACAAACATTATGAAAAGTGCCAAGAATCCTGGATGAGGAACATGTATACCGAAGATCAAAACAGATGAAAGAACGAAGCTACCGGCAGCTAGTAATCCAGTAGGAAGTGCTGACAGTGCAGTACCGAAGAGCCACAGGTGGCGGCGAACGGGACTAAGAAAAACTGGCTCGAGTATACCATAGTTCCTGTCAGCAGCGAGTCCGATTCCCAAGGAAACGTATTCCATGTACAGAAAGACAACAATGGAACTCCCCCCAGTTCCGTAGACACCATTAGCTTGCAATAGCTCCCTTTTCAAATTCAACCGGAGACTTCCACCCGAGATACTCGTGACGGCGTCTTCGGTTGTAGAAAACCTCGATATATTCGAACACATCAGACCGGGCATCGGCCCTGGTACGATACGTCCTTCTCCGAATTCGTTCCTTCTTCAGACTTCCAAAGAAGGATTCCATAGCGCATTGTCGTAACAGTTCCCTCGCCGGCTCATGCTCCGCCTCAAGCCGTGGATTTTGCAGAACCGAATCCAGTCATCGCTCCCATATTGGGCACCTTGGTCCGAGTGAATGATGACTTCGCTCCTCGGGCGTCGTTTCCAGACAGCCATCAGGAGAGCCTGTACCACCAGATCCCGGTGCAACGAATTCTGCATCGACCAACCGATAATCCTCCTGGAGTACAGGCCCATCACGACGGCCAGATACAGCCAGCCTTCCATCGTGCGAATATAGGGGATGTCAGTCGTCCACGCTTCATCCGGTCGGCTAGCAATGAAGTTCTGAGCTAGATGATTGTCCGCTCCTACTGCAGGACGACCATAGCGATACAGTCGCATCTTGAGGCCTACCATCGCCCTCACACCGTTCTGACGCATGATTCTAGCCACCCGATTCACACCGCATGTTTCACCATCCTCGAGAAGGTCACCATGGATTCTCGGGCTGCCATAGGTCCTGTCGCTCTCTTCATAGAAATGGTGAATCTTCTTCAACAGACGCTCATCCTCTTGAGAACGAGCAGATTTGGGATTCCTGAGCCATGCGTAGTACCCACTCCGATGGATTCGGAGAACACGACACATTGATGAGATTCGAAACTCAGCCCGATGGTACCGGACAAAGGCGTATTTCACTCGGGCTACTTCGGTTTCCAGTTCCTGATTCTTCCTCTCAGAAGATGATGATTTTGGGTTCCTTGGATCAGCCTTCAGCCACTTGTAGAGACTGTGGGTTGAGACCCCGATTCTCTCGGAAACTTCTTTGACCGAGTAACCCCGGTCGATGACCTGGCCGACGGCTTCGGCCTTGAACTCGTCCGTGTAGCGCGGACTCCCCATGATGACTTTATAAAGTAAACAATTATATATTTATAATATCATAGCATCACAAGGTTTATAGTCAACACATGTTAAATAATCGGTCTTTCGCCCTGTTTGTATGTGTCTTGCAGGCTCCCATTAGTTTTATGGCGTCCTTTTATGTTCGCACTAGTTCATTAATGAACAATATTTCGTTTCAATTCTCAAGCGCGATTGAATACAACGTGCCTTTTTTTGATTTCTCCTAACCGGCCTTCATTACTACCTAGACAGTCGTTTGGTGGAAGGGTTGTTTTCTCTGATTAGCAATCGTGTTGCTCTTGCATAATCTGTTATGCTGTTACCATGACGATAGAAGAAATCGACCGGTCTATTGATAGCTGGTTGATGACACATGGTTCGACGAATCGCGACTTGAACAGCCTCTATCATGAAATGGCAAAAGGGGCGCATCCCGATATCGAGGGGGGAAGCCACGAAACTTTCGTCTACCTGAAGTATCGAATAGAAAGCCTCTCTCGCTCTTCGGATGAGAAACTTAGGGGTGTAGCACGGCATCATAGTGTTGATATTAGCTCCTCGCTTGTTCGGGATTTTGGCATTGGGCAAGTTCTTGAGGATCGAGCTATGCTCTATCTCGCTCTCTATCGTCTCTGTCTTGCAGGAATTTTCTCTACTGCACTGAAAGACCGGAATGGCTTCTTTCAAAGGATAGCCGATGATATTACTATCTGCTTGAGTTGGTGCATTAAGAATCATGCAAGCCTAGCTAAACCCATCAGCGAATATATCGATGAGTCCATCAAGCGGCACAAAGGAGGTCTTGGGGGGATATCAAGATCTGTATCAAAGCCTCTCATTAGTAGCATTGAGACATTCATCGTCTATCAGGATTCTGGGAGAATCGTGACCCAGGAGATCTGTAATGATTTATTGAATGAATGCCGGCAAGCCTGCGAGACATCTGATGATTCACTTGAGAATAAACAGGTGTTAGGAATCGCTAAATGGATTGGCAGTGAGTTAAACCAGCCGCCGGTTCTCTTTAACCATGGTTTTTAGCCAATTCAAATGACTTTCGGCGCAGAGATTCATAGAGTCGCGCTTGAAAACCGAAAATGTAAGATTCTCTGAAATCCTGCTCAGCTCAATCATCCTATTGTTCAGAATAGTGGTTCCTTAAACAGATTCTAGTCTCGATGTCTCATTAGCGTCTTAGGTGACCACCGTTCCGCATTCGTGATAACGAATCTCACGTACCAGGCATGTCCATATGGAACTCCCCCGGGATAAGGATGGAAGCAGGATTCTCCATTCTCCCCCCCTCATCGGCGTCATATTCATCAGGAACTCTCTCGGGGCAATAAGCTCGAGGTCGCTTGAGGCGTTTTTTTAAGGCATCCACGGAACTAACCCTTGATGCCGGTTGATGCGATGCTTTCAATGAACACTCGCTGCAACAACAAATAAAAAATGATGATCGGTACGGTGATGGTGGTCAGATAGGCCATGACTTCGCCCCAGGCTGTGTTCAACTGGAAGAAATACTGCAAACCCACCATTACCGGACGGAAGGCTTCGGACTGCACAACGATCTTGGGCCAGAGGTACTGGTTCCACATGTCCAGCGCCCGCAGGATGGACGCTGTAGCAATAACAGGTCCGGAAAGCGGGATGATGATCCTGGAATACACCTTAAACCATCCTGCTCCATCAACCCGTGCGGCTTCCACCAGGTCCCGGGGAATCTCCTTGAAAAACTGATAGAACAGGAAAATCTGGAATCCATGGGCCACCCAGGGGATAATCTGCACGTGATAGCTGTTGAGCCATCCGATGGTGAAACCGTCGAATCCCAGCCAGGGGAGCTTATTCACCCACAGCAGCAGAGGAATGGCAATAGCTTCGAAGGGAATGATGAATGTGGCGATTATGACGCTGAGCACGATAGTCCGCCCCTTCCATCTCAGAAATGCAAATGAAAAGGCAGCCATGGAATTCACCAAGAGACCGAGCGAGACGGTCACTGTAGTGATTAAAATGGAATTGAACAGGAATCGCCCGATTGGCACGCGATTGTAGGCGTTTATGTAATTCCGAAATGATAGGTCGCCGTATGGAACGAAGGCTTTCAGCGATGAAGTATCCTGCAGAAGCTGGAAACTGGGTTTGAAGGAGGACACGACCATGAAGATAAGAGGGAAGAGGAATACGAGGGCGACGAGGGTCAGTAGGGGATAGCGCAGTCCGTAGTTTAGCATTTTGTTGGTGGAGTTTTTCATCAGTCTTTCTCCCGGGTGAGGTATCGCTGAATCAGGGAAATAGACAGGACGACCAGGAAGAATACAACTGAAATTGCCGATCCGCCGGAAATGTCCTGCTTGAAGGATCCCCGAACCACCAGTTGAAAGACAACCGACTGGGTACTATCTAGGGGACCGCCCTGGGTCAAGACATCGACCTGGATAAAAAGTCCGAAGGCCTGCATGGTGATAACCAGGAGGATGAAGACGGCGGTACTCCTGAGTCCCGGCCAGGTGACGTAACGGAATTTCTGCCAGGGGCCGGCGCCATCGATGGACGCCGCCTCATATAGGATGGATGGAATGCTCTGCAGACCGGCCAGCCAGATGACCATGTGGAAACCCACAGCCTGCCAGATCGACATGGCCATTACCGAGCCCATGGCCGTATCGGGATTTCCAATCCAGTCTACCGGCTGAAATCGGCCGAAAGTCAGGTAGCCAAGAAGTGTGTTGAGCAGACCGTTCTGTCCATCGTAGATAAATCGCCAGAGCAAGGCCACAACCACCATGGATACGACGACGGGCATGAAATAAATCGTCCGATAAAAGTTTATGCCGGCGATACGCTTGTTCAGCAGCAAGGCCAGGAGCAAGGCCAGCCCCCCCTGGACCGGCGCGATAACGATGACAAAGAGGAAAGTGTTGCGCAGGGCCTTTAGAAAGACCACATCACTGGCCAAAACGTACTTGCGCTGCAAGCCCTTTTTCCGGGAGCTGAACTCTCGAAGTCCATCGAGCCGCGGAAAATCGGGATTCTTTCTCGTGAATTCCCGGAGCCTGGGATACACCAGCTCACCGTCTTCATCCAGCAAGGGTTCGCCGGTGGCCTCGTCCATCAGGGGATCCAGAGTCAGAGTTCTGATGGTGAGCAGGTCTTTGAAGTTCTGAAAGCCCACCCATTCGGCGGGGTTCGGTGAGACCAGCCGCTGGTTGGTGAATGACATTCCCACTCCCATAACGAAGGGAATAATGAGGAACATCAGAATGAGTATGGATGCAGGCAGAGCCATGAGCCATCCGGTCCGGGCTTCCTGCCTGATTTGCCTGGAAGGAGAGCCTGTCGCCGCGGGCACTTTCCACCTCCTGAAAACAATCCCGCGGCGGCTATTTGCCACCGCGGGAATAATTCAATGTACCAAACGGGAATTAGAACCCGTATCCGCCGTTCTTCTTGATATCGTCGGTGATTTCATCAGCCGCGGCGTCGAGGGCATCCACGACATCCGCGCCGTTGGCGATGTCGGCCAGGGCCTTCTCGAAGGCCAGAGCCGCCACCACGTAAGCCGGAGTCGGAGGCCGGATCAGGCCCTGCTCGCTGCTCAGTCCGTAGAAGACTTCCAGGGGGCCGCCGGCGGAATAATTCTCGGTCATCATGGCCGCCGATGCGGTGGCCGGCACCAGACCGATCCCGTTGGAGAAGGCGGCCAGATACTTGTCCTGGATGGCGAACTCGATGAACTGGCTGGCGCCGTCTTTGTGCTCGCTGCTGGCGGCCACGCCGAACTGCCAGGAGGCGGCGCCGATCTTAGGACCCTTGCCGAAGTCCGGAGCCGGGAGGAAGAGCATGTCGTCGCCATAGGCATCCAGGGGGCCTAGGGCGGCCCAGTTTCCGTTCCACTGCAGGGCGTAGCGGCCCTCGATGAAACCGGTCTCGCGATCGCCATCGTCCTGGCTGGTGCCGGGAACAAAACCGCGTTCGAAGAGGCTCTGCCACCACTTGCCGAAAGCCACGGCTTCCGGGCCGTTCAAAGCGCCTTCCGCGGTGAGATAGGAGGAGCGGTCGACAATATCGCCGCCGAAGCTCTGCATAAGGGGACTGAAGGCATAGGGGTACCATTCGCCGGTCCAGGCCATGCCAAGATCGAGGGCATATTCAAATTCGCCGGAGGCCTGCAGGGTTTCCAAGGCCGCGTCGAATTCCTCGCCGGTCCAGGGGTTTTCCAGAGAGGGGATGCGGATGCGGTACTTGTCCAGCACGGATTTTCGGGCATACATGGCGATGGCGGCGTCCCAGAGACCCACCGAGTAAATCTTTCCGTCCCATTCGCCGATGGCGCCGGGAAGGAATCCGTCCAGGGCGCCGGCAGGCAGTTCGAGGGGCGCCATATAGCCGGACCAAGCCCAGTTAGGCATTACGGGACCGTCGACATCGATGATGTCCGGTAGCTTTCCGGCCAAAGCCGCAGCAGTAACCGATTCGTTGTAATCCTGCTGGGGGAATTCCTCCAGTACCACAGTCCAATCGCTCTGAGAGGCGTTGAAGTCGTCGATAATGCCGATCAGGATACTGCGTTCTACCTCATTTCCGGCGCCGTGGTACCAGAGACTGAGCTCCGTAGGTCTCGCAGCCGCAGAGCCGTCGGATCTGCCGTTGGCGAAAGCCATTGCCGCAGTCATGACGACTAGAACGACAATAGATACGATACGATTCTTCATAAAACACTCCTTTTTTCCCTTTGGGGGGATATCCCCAAAGGGATAGTTATCTGTTTGAATTCGGGACTAATACCCTATGTTGAGCATCAGAGATGACTCCCATAGCTTCCGAAAAACGAATTTCCGCAAGAGAGGCTCGGGGGAAGATCTGGGAAGTGAAAGTGACAGTTCCGTCCAGGGCGAAGACTTCAATGAGTGAACCGTCCAGAATTACTCGAAGATCAAGGGACTGATACCCAAAGACCGGCAGAAAAACCGATGGCCGAGTCTCAAACTCAGGATGAAAGTGATCCCAACTGACGCCGGTCCGATCCAATACCAGTTCCTCGGTTCCCGGATTCCATTCAAGAGTCAAAACTCCGCCGTCGGAATACCGAAATTCCAGAATGGATTTGTCCGTGGTAGGATTCGAAATCCGATAGCAGATGTCATGCACACCGGCAATCGCAGCGGCATCCGGGAGTGGGGCATTCTGGCCGCCGGAATCAAACTCTCTGACCGGCGCTTGCCGAATTTGCAGAGAGCCGTCTTTTTCGACCAGAGACAACTCCCTGGGAATACTCATCTTCCCCCGCCAGTTTTCAGCGGGAACCTCGTTGGCATAGGCCCAATGGTTGGCCCAAGCAATCCAAATCGACCGATCCTCGAGTCCGGCCCAACTCTGGGTAGCATAAAAATCATGCCCGTAGTCCACGAGCCGAAATGCTTCGGGGGAATCTTGGCAGTTGAAAGTGCTGCCATCAAAATCTCCAACGAAGTATTGGACTGGAGAATGGGTAGGCTTACCTCTTCCTAGAGCACTGACGGCCAGAATCCAGACCTCCTTTCCGGACTCGCTCGGGTGAGGCAGAGAAAAGACATCGGGGCATTCCCAAACGCCTTCCGGGAGGCCATACCCCTCGCCGAAACGGCCGGATTCTGTCCATTCTTTCAGATTCTTGGACCGGTAGAAGATGGCCTCTCTGCCGGCAACCACGACCATTACCCAAGCCCGACTCGGTCCGTGATAGAAAACTTTCGGATCCCGAAAATCGAGCAATCCGGGATTCTGAATGACGGGATTGTGCTCATATGGAACCCATGTGGAACCGCCATCAGGGCTATGAGCCATGCACTGATGCTGAAGGTATTCGTCTTCGGTATCTCCCGGAATATGACCGGTATAGAAAGCGACCAATCCGGGTTGATCCGGAAAGAATTCGGTGACATTGTGCCTGTCGATAAGCGCCGAACCGGAGAAAACCATCCCGGTTTCTTCATCCGGGGAAATGGCAATGCCTTTCTCCTTCCAGTTCAACAGATCGGCGCTGACCGCATGCCCCCAGTGCATGGGCCCCCATTGAGTGCTGTAAGGGTGATATTGAAAGAACAGATGGTATACACCGTTGAAATACACACAGCCGTTGGGATCACTCATCCAGTTATTCTTCGGGGTGAAATGCAGCGCCGGTCGGATGATTTTTTTATCGGTCATGAGTCACATTTTTCAGTATATTTGCATTCGCTTTCATTAGTAATATAGAAATCTTCTCGATCATTAAGTAGTCTCTCTTTTTACCAGTTTCGGTTCCAGAACGATGTGCTGTTCTTCCTTCTCAGTCGGTCCGCCTTCTATCCGGGCCAGTAACAGTTCCACCGCCAGTCGGCCGATTTCCTCGATGGGTTGATATATGGACGTCAAGGTCGGCCGGACGCTCTCGCAAATAAACGTATCATCGAAGCCGACGATTGCAACTTCGTCAGGTATCGACATTTCCAGGTCCTGGACAGCATGAACAACACCCAAAGCATAGGGATCATTACCCGCAAATACTCCCAATCGGCTTTTTGCACGATGAGTTGCCAGGTAATTCCTGGCGCTTTCATATCCCCGGCTAATGCTACTGAGCCACCAGTTCTCATTCATGATGACATCGATGGACTTCTCGTCTAGATTGGCCTTGATGAGGGTGTCTCTATATCCTCGATACTTGTCGTCATCGGTGGTTCCAAAAAAGGCGAATCTCTCGATTCCGATTTCTAGAAAATGCTCGGCAACCAAGTATCCACCTTTGTAGTGGGATACACCGACACAGTCGATCCCGGGGAATTCCAAGGTCGCAACCACGGATTTAACCCTCTGTTCCCGAAGCTCATCAAGTATTTGAGTCCCAGGAGACGGAACGACAAGCAGGCCATCAACTTGCCGGGATTTCAACGAAGCGTATTCTGCCTTTTCCCGCAGAGGATCACCCTCGGTATTGGCCAGAATCACGTTATATCCGTTAAGGGAAGCGATTCTCTCGATATGGGCCAGAATCTCGGCGAAGTAGGGATTCATGAGATCCGGAAGGATCACACCAAGAAGGTAGGATCGATTTGCAGCCAAGGATCGAGCCGAGAGATTGGGCTTGAAATCAAGCTTCCTCACATTCTCCATCACCCTAGATCGTTTTTCCCGCGAGACACCGGGGCTCCCATTGAGCACTCTCGAAACTGTAGCTTGTGAAACACCTGCCTTATCGGCGACATCTTTCATTGTTGCCATATGTATACGCTTTCAAACATTCAGAATAGATACCGGAGTATCAATTGTCAAGGAAAACCTAGATAAACATTCTGCTTGGGGATGGTGCATATTCGGGAGAACATCGCACAACCCTGCCCGATTGTCTTTATGATTGAGGGCCACGGAGTGAATAGTTGGTAATCCATTGAAGTGATGCTCGTTGTCAGCGCAGTCGTAGATCAACAACCTATCGTTGTCAACGGATACATTGTGTTGAAATTCCATGTTTATGCTTAAAAGCACTTAAGCGCTCCTTATTGCACTGATAAGGTTTGATCATAGATGAGGTCGTTCAGGCTGGAGAAAACATCAACGGCGCTTCCCTCCACGGTATTCGTTGGTAAAGTACTCTGAATACGGACTCCCGCTTGGGGCTTCAACTCAACGATACTGTCTTGTTTCAGGTCTGCATGGCCTTTTGCGCCGATTGGATACTGACTTCATATAGGTCCGCGATCTTTCGGCTTGTGATTCTCAGCGATATCAGATCTCAGATTTTCGACCAGCTGCTTCACGGTATTTCGCAGCATATGAACCTCATCCGGTACAAACTCTAAGTGAGTGAATACATGGCGCAATCCTTCGGCAAGGGCGTGTGTATGATCCTCCTACTTGGGTGAGTGCCGAACCACGATGGCGATGGGTATGTCGGGAATCGGCAGAACGCCTCAGCTGTAATTCCGCTCAGCCGTTCAGCCCGACGATCTTCCGCCCGGCCTCCACCAGCTTCGCCGCCTTCATGTCGTTCCGGGCATTCGGATTGGGAGATTCCAGGGGCCATCCGCCGGCCTTGCATTCACGGTCCCGGTAGAGCACGCTACTCTGGCTGAAGTAGGCGCCGCTGTGTTCGAGAGCTTCATCGGAAAGCAGACAGTGCAAAGAGGTTTGGGCGGACTCTTCGTTGCTGTCGGTCATGGTCCGGGTGAAGGGCCGCATGAGGGCCATCATCACTTTCATCGAGCCGCTTGCGCCACTGCCGAAGTTGGAACGGGCCCAGCCGGGATGCACTGAATACGCTGTAACTCCGGTGCCTTTGAGGCGCCTGGCCAGTTCACGGGCATAGAGCACGTTGGCCAGCTTGGCCTCACCGTAAGCGGCGAAGTTATTGTACTTCCGGGAGTCGAAATTGAGGTCCTCAAGGTGAACATCCGGGCGGTTCCGTTTGTCGCCGGCGTGAACGACCGACGAGAGGATAACAACGCGTGAAGGAGCGCTCCTCTTCAGAACGTCCAGCAGCAACTCGGTGAGCAGGAAATGCCCGAAGAAGCTCACCTGCATCGTCAACTCCAGGCCGTTCTTGGTTCGGGTAATGTCATTATTCGTGTTCACCATGCCGGCGTTACAATCCAGGCCGTGGAGTTCTTTATGCTTTGCCTGGAACTCTTTGGCGAAGTTCCGGATGGATTGGAGATCGGCCAGATCCAGCCTCATTATCTCGTAGCTGCCCCTCAGGCCGCCAAAATCGGCCGCCGCTTCTTTGGCCGCGTCTACCCTGCGGCAGGCCATCACCACATGACCGCCCTGTTTGATCAGCTGCCGGGTGGTTTCCAGGCCGACGCCGGAATTGGCGCCGGTGACAATGTAGGTTTTACCACTGAGAACTTTCGATTTGGTCTTCTCATCAATCCGCAGTTTCTCTCTTGCCATTGTTCCGCTCTCCTTGATTTCTTGATCTTGGTCAAAAATATACTCGCAGAAAGCACCACTCACTATATCGAACCGCGCCAACTTCTTAGCAGTTTCCGCCAAAACGTCAGGAAGGACTGCCGGTCGTCCGGAAGGCTTCAGGGGAGCTGCCGGTCCACGAATGGAAGGCGCGGCTGAAGGAGCTGGGTTCCTCATACCCGAGCAGTAAGGCGATTTCGGATACAGTCATCAGGGATGAGGTAAGGTGGTGGCGGGCCAGGAGCTTCCGACTGTGGTTTAGCTGCTGCTGGAAACTCGTTTTCTCAGCCTGGAGACGGCGTTGCATGGTCCGACCGCTCATGATGAGTTTCTCCGCGACATCCTCAATAGAACTCCTCCCCATGGGAAGGATTTCGAAGAGCACTGCCCGCACTTTCTCGGCAAAAGACGAATCCTTCTCCAGTTCGTCCAAGCGCCTTCGCAGCTCCGGCTCGAAGTATTCCCAGACGGACTCATTGCGCATCTGGAAGGGGATGCGGCAGTCCTGGAGCCGAAACCTGATGCAATTCGAGTCACCGACGCCGGGTTTGACAGAGAAATACCTGCCGTAGGTCTCTTCATCCAGCTGCACTAGCGCCTCGACGGAAACCGGGGCTATTTCCTGCCCCGTGGCTTCCCGGAAAATCTTGGTGAAGAAGATGAACTCGCTGGCCACGATTTCCGGATGAAGCGCCTTTGTATCGTCGACGCTAAGGATGCGTATGGAGAGGGTCTCCTCATCCGTCTCTAATTCCAGGACCAGTGGCCCAATCAGGGGTTTGAACTCCTTGATCCTACGGACGAAGGTCTCGAAATCCTTCGAACAAAGCGCAGCCAGGATAGGCGGCGACATAACGGCGGCGATCGGCAGGTTTTCCAGGAGTAGCGGGATGGGCTTCCTGGAGTCTACGCTTTCAATCAGAGCTTCCCATAGCCTGAAGTATTCTTCGGTGCTGAGGCTTCTAACATTCCGGTTGAAAAAGTCTACGGGGAGATTGGCCTTCTGCAGAACCTGTACCTCATTCACCTTGAGGTAGGCCAGAAGGAACCTCATGCTATCATCAATCACGAAACGAGTTCTCTTTTGCATCCTGATACCTTCCAAAACTGATCATTTAACTACCAAGTATGGGATGATTCGCATCCCGATGAAATATCAAATGACGTCAAGCATACCACAATTCACGCCAAACGAATGCAATATCGTTACGCCACGGTGTTCACCAGGCACATCAAGACTCTTGTCCCAAACGAGTTCTCCCGTTTGAGTAGTTGGAGATGACATCGAAACAGATATCAAGGGCGCACACGAGAACGAGATGAAATCGATCCTGGTAAAGATGAGGAAAGTACCGACCAGGTGACGAGTATCAATGCGAGCCAAGTATAGACAGCATGGACCGCATTCTCAGATAGGATCGGCAACGCGGCTACAATGTGACAACTGACCCCGCAATCGCTACCACGATAACGATGGCCGGCTGTCCCTCTGGCAGAACACGCTTCTCAATGAGGCAGTCCCCTCTGGATGCCGCTCATATGGTAATCGACACAGAGGTTCCTGCAGATTGACCACTGACGCGGGTATTCCAGAGCACTGCCACCTAAACAGCCGATCCAGGTATAAACTTTGGAATCTATCCAAAAGCAGCTCGCCAGTTTCTTATCGTCCAAAAAGCCGCTGTTGGTACAACCTCGGGAAACTTCAGTGTGGTGTGTTTTCCATGTATATCTTCCGAGTTCGAATTCTTATCAGGTGTCAATATCGGTGTCTGTTCTCTTTCTTCGGATAATGATGGATATCACTGCAAAGATGAAGATGGCGCATACCGATACCCAGCCCAGGAAATCTCCGACCAGGCTGTAAAGAGTGCGGCGGTTTTCAACAGGAAGATCGGCAAACATCAGTTCCCTGTCTGTGGTGAATTGGTTCATCTCACTGAGAATCCGGCCACGGCTATCCATTGCGACCGAAAGACCGTTGGCGGTAGGTCTGAGAACAGAGAAACCCGATTCCACGCCTCTATACGCCTGCAAATAGCTGACTTCCGGGGCTTCCAGTGTCTCATAGGATGGTGCGATAACCAGTCCGGCTCCCTTTTGGCTGGCAATCCGCAGGAATGATGGGAATGATAAGTCACGGCAAATAACAACGGCGATGCTGCCGAATCTGGTTTCCGCGACCGCAATATCGGGTGGTCCGGCGTCGAACCAGAGGGTCTCTTCAATACTGATATTATGCTTCTCATACTCCAGCAGAAGCTCTCCATCGTCGCTGACAAGTATAGCGACGCTTCGGCCTTCTTCCTCGTCGTTTCGATCGGGTATATCACCGAAATACTCCCGCTCCGAATTCGGAAGCAGGGGTGGAAAGGATACATAGTGAACCACCAGGTGAATCCTGTATCGGAGCGCGATATCGGTAATCCTCCGGCGGAGTTCCTGCTCCTGGTTTTCAGGCACGATAAAGAGGAATTCCTGGGAAGCAACAATCTCCGCTCCCCCTTCAACTGCCCGAAAGGCAAGCTGGTCAAGTCTCTCAATTGTCGGATTTATGGGTGTAAAAATCGGCTCGACCAGTATCTTCTCCATGGAGGGAGCCCCCCGGCGCCCCTTATGGTTCAGTACAACAGAGGCTGTGCGGACCGTCTGTGCATGGTTATCGCGGAAAAGAGGCGACAAGGATATACCACCATATATGAGAAGTGCTGCCAGAATGCCACCACTGATAACAAGTCCCTTCCTTTCTCTAAGACGGAGCGCCATGGACACCATCCAGGTAGTTAGAAAAACATTTCCCCACAGTCCGAACAGAGACATCAGAACCGTCAGGGATTGGTGTCCGTGATAGGTGTAAGCGAAAAGGGTTCCTACTCCATCGAAAAGCCCAAATCTGGCCATCAGGAAGGATGCTGCTGTTGCGCAGACGGGAAATACCATGGTTGGGATCAGTGTTTCGCTGCCGAAACGTCGGGATATCGCCTTCGTCAGTAGGCGGTCCGCGAGAAAGGGCAGAGTAAACGCTAACGCTGCCGATCCTTCCCGGATCAGCACGAACAGAAAAAACATGAAGTCGCCGTCGGGAAGGCCCTGCAAGGCCATTCTCGCTAGAAGTATGCCGGAAAAGAGAAGTGCGAAGCCTCGCCCCGGGCGAGTTCGGGTTGAGAATGCCAGAAGCAGGAAAAGGCTCGCCGGCATTGCGATTGGAACGAATGTGTTGATGCGGGTCAGCAAGTAGAAGCCGATACCGCTCCCTAAGCATATAATCGAGTACATGGTTCGATTTTTCATATTGCCTCCTGCCGCGATACTTATGCATTCTGGAATTCCGTTCTGGCAGAATGCCGTTCGGACAGACATCCGCCGGTTATTCTTTTTTCTATTCCTAGCGGCAGCCGCAATAAGTACCTCCGCGGAGGAATCGGGATTCCTCGGAATTCCGAATGCAGCGGAGGGTCATTACATCGGCTCGAACCTGTTTTCTGTTTCAGAGAGGGTGCTGCTGGAGAAGCTAATCGACGGAATCCCGGATGACCCTGCGACGGCGAAGCTGATTTCCGGACATTTCTCCTCAAATTCGCAGTACAACTCCCAAATCAGCCGGACTCATGCGACAGGGTATACTTTGGAACTGACAGATCGATCCAGTGGCAAAGCCCACAGTTTTTCCTGGAACCTTGGCGATTTGATCAGCCAGGTCGACATGTCTGAGTACCATAGGGAAAAGAGATCAGTACCTGCAGCAGACTTTCGCGATCATGCCATATGGTACTATCTAGATCTTCGGGTTTCTGAGTCTTGCGGCGGCCAGTACTTGGTGGAACTGGATAGAACCCTCTTCAGCTGGTTCGATGTCTTCGTTCTTGAAGAGGGTCAGTATGTCCGGCATGCAGGTTCTTTCGAAACCTCCATGAACGAACGTGGAATCCCTTCCGACAGAATCACTATTCCGATCAACCTTCCATCCGGGCATACAAGAATCTACTTCAGGGCCGACGCTGTTGGAAAGACCCGCTTGCCGGTTCGTTTCTGGACTCCCGAAAGGTACCTGAAACACCGGACTGCGAACTTCTTCTTCCACGGCGGCGTGGTCTTCGTAGGCCTGACCCTGGCTCTCTATGCAATCTACCTGTTCTTCTCTTTGTCCGAAAGAGGTTACTTGTATATGGCATTCGTAGTAGTTTCAACCCTTGCGGTTCACCTCGGAATGTCCGGAATCGGATTCACAATTCTATGGCCGGGCAGGCCCGATGTCGGCGTTATGGTCATCTACCTTTTCCTTCCGCTAACCATTACCTCAAATCTGCTCTTTGCACGGTCGTTCTTGAAGCTTCGGCATTCTATTTGGAACGAGGTACTCATCGGCATAATGGTTCTGTCCCTGCTGATTATCCCGGCACAGCTTGTCTTTCAGGGATCTGGTCCGGCAATCTTCGGTGCAACTGTGGTGCTGGACTACCTAACTGTAATCCCCCTCATCGCGGCAGTGATACTCAGGATCCGTTCCGGAATGCCGGCGGCTCGCTATTTCCTGGTCGCCCTAATCTTCCAGATCGCCTCTTACCTAGAATACTGGCTGACCACAGCGAATATCCTGCCATACAACTACCTTGAGTTCATCCAGCTCAGGAGCATCGGATTCGCCCTATTAATGATGATGGGCATGTCCTCCCGTCTTCGCACCCTTAATGCCAATCTTCAGCAATTACGCAGCGAAATGGACGGTCTTGTACAAAACAAGTTGGTTGGTCCTAATGGGAAAACGATCACGGAAACCACTGTAGCCAAGGTGGAAGCGGTGAAAGACTATATCTCCGCCAATTATCACAGAACCCTAACCCGGAACGATCTGGCCGACTCTGTTGGCATAAGTCCCGACCATCTCGGGCGGATGTTCCTGAAGCTCACCGGCGAAAGGATATCCGATATGATTCAGAGAATGCGCATTGAAACAGCCTGCGCAGTCTTGGCTGGATCCGAACGGCGAATCATCGATGCTGCTTTCGATGTTGGGTTTGAATCCTTACGGACCTTCAATGCGGCCTTTGCCGCCCGGATGGATTGCAGCCCTTCGGAATATCGACGCCGTATGAACTTGAAGGAGGAAGGCCATCCTGATGTAGAGGTTACTTAAAAATGAGGAAAGATTGATGCGATTGGCTTCAAAACTTTTTGCTTACGCTATACTTCTCACTGGTTGCCGAGGTATGGCCCTGCTAGATGGGGATAATGGTTCCGGTCGCATGAGAATGTGATGTCAAGGATATTGCTTGGTTCGAATCCGAAACTCGGCGGCCTATTTTTTCCACAAAAGAGAGTGTCTTCTATCGGAATCAATTACACCTTTTCCTACTAAAAAAACCTATGCAGCAATGACGATGGGTATGTGAGAGTCGATGGCGGCCTAAACGACCGATTCATTCAGGCCTTCGGCCTCCACCTCCAAGCCCCAATGGAATCCGGCGATGTTCATCACCGTGCCCCGGAGCTTGAAAACAGATAGCTTCGTGGATGGATTCGGCCATGACGGTGCGAAGTCCCGCACCGCACAACCCTGCCGATTATCTTTCAGCTCGGGGTACAAGAAACTGCATTGCGTGTAAATTTTCCGGGCACCCCGAAAAGCATCAATCGATGTCCAAGAACCATCGCTGAGCAGGAGTCAGACGGGAACGCGTGAAGTCTGTAATCCATTTTCGCTGATCCTGCTGTGGATCCTCCCGAGGAGTGAAATATCCGTGGTGGAACCGGCGACGCGCTCCGGTATTGTTGTCGGTGCTCCATGCCAGGTGTGAGCATTGAAGATAAGAACCGAACCGGCAGAAGCCTCCCAGATAATCTCATCGGGATGGGGGGCCAAGACATCATCAAAAGCATCCTCCGGAAGCTCGGGTCTATTGTGAGTTCCGGGAATTATGCGGGGACCGCCATCTGCCGTGGAAACTTCGTCTAGAGCCCACAAGGAGTTAAGCACATGAATCTTGGAATAATCGGGTCTAAGCTTCTTCCAGTTTCCATGGAGGGGCTATCTTCCACCTCCCTTGATCGCCCCCCTGCCATTGAGAGAGCTAACTCTGAAATCGCAATTGAAAATGTACCGACAGGCAGAGAGAAGCAGCGGGTGGCTCCAAACTTTTCCCCAAACGGTCCCCATCAGATTCGCCAAAGGTGGGGGCCGGCCTCCTTATGATGCTCCGGCGTTCTCTCCCTCTGCCTCCATAACCTCGTCGAATCTTATCTGCAGCTTCTTAATCCAAAGGGCATCGATAAGATTGGGGATTACTATAAAACCTTTGTTATCGAGATTCTCTTTCTGCTCTTCTGTCAGAAGATTCGTGTCTGCTCCGAGGGCATCAAGATACTGATCCGAAATATTGCTCATGGCTAGCTCCAGTTAACAGTGGAATAAGCGCCCAAGGTTCGCGCGAAAAGCGCTCTCGCGAAATAGCTTTCGGGCCACAATGAAAGGGTTCCGAGGGTAACGAGTCTCAGGAAATTGTCGATTCGAGCTGCTTCTTTCGAAGCAGGTGTTGACTACAAAGCGGCAATTGCAAGTTTCTACTCTTGGCGCCTCCTGAGGATGCCTAAGTGTATGAGGCCCTCTCCTCCGGAAAACACAGAATATTGACCAAGTTGTGGACATTGCTGAGCTTAATCGCCTGCGAGAGATCAATTCCCTCATACTGCGAGCTGGGACCACGCGAAAAGCATTTAGACAGCTTTGCCGAAATGCATTTGGAAGATGCTCTTCAGTTGAAATTCGCCCTAATTGACAATGAATAGCTCGTGCATCTCCTAAAACCACAGGGGTAGCCAGCTTACTTTCTCATCGCATTCCGAAGTTTCCTAAGTATAGCCGCCTGATGGCAGGCAGAATCGATATGCTGCCGCGGTCCCTTGATTCAGGTTCGTTTTGGCTTTTGCGATAATCTACAAAGCAACACAGCAACCCTTCTCGGAGGTGGCACATTGCATCTAGCCGGTTCATTGAAATCGGTCATTATGCTAAATTCCAAATTATGGCCACTTTTTCTCCTGATTCCGCTTTCGAGAAAGGATCCTTTTCGAAAGCCAAGTTGCTCTCCTGCGAACGCTTTACCGAGGAAAGCAATATCTGGAATCTCAAGCGGCATGAACATCCCTTCGTGGAAATTATTTACTTCCTGGAAGGCGGTGCGAGGATTCTCAGTGATAGTGACGATCTCATCCTTTCGATATACGACGTAGTGATATACCCCGAGAATACTCCCCATAAGGAAAACATCGATCTCTCCAATCACCAGGAAATTGTCTGTCTTTGGGTTAAATTTCTCGATCCATCGGGACTGGATCGAATTCGACGCTTGAGCGACCTCAAAAGTCGGTTGCGGTGGCTGTTTGTGGAAATTCATCAGCAGACAATCTCAAACTATGCTCACAAGTACAGGCTTATAGACAACCTGCTGCAAAACCTCCTGCACTACATCAAGCAGCAAATGGAAGCGATCCAGGACATCCAGAACCCTATCAGCCGAATTATCCACTTTCTCCATGAAAATTTAACGAAGGCAATCCGCATCGAGGAATTGGCCCGGCTGGCGAACTGCAGTCCATCCTATCTGGATCGAAAATTCAAGGAGCGTACAGGATCAACGCCTATCCATTACCTAGATGAAATTCGTTTGGAGTCCGCCGTGAAGCTTTTGGCCCGAGAAGATATGGATATCGGCCAAATTGCCGCCTTGGTCGGCTATGAGGATCCCAAATACTTCTCACGCCGTTTCAAGATTAGGTTTGGAGTCCCTCCGAGCCATTATCGAGCGAATTAAGCAGCAACGAGGGCGCCGTGCTCGTGGGCGCTCTTCTTCACCGAGGTTTCCTTAATGGCTACTGCTACAAGGATTACAACTCCTCGTATCACCCATTGATAATATGGAACAATGTTCAGAAGATTCATTCCGTTATTGATGAGCCCGAAAATGAGGGCGCCAGCCAGGGTCCAGGGGATAGTTCCGATACCTCCCGAGAGGCTGGTGCCTCCAATAATCACCGAGGTGATAACATAGAGTTCCCAGGTGTTCCCGGCCAGGGGTTGGCCGGAGCCGAGCCTCGAAGCTAAGATGATCCCGCTGATCATGGCGGCCATACTGCACATTCCATGAATGATGACTTTCACCTTGTAGATGTTGATACCCGAAAGCCGAGCCGCCTCTTCATTTCCGCCCACCGCATAGATGAATCGTCCGAACCTGGTATAGCGAAGTATATAGTGAAACAGGACGAAAGTAAGCAGCAAGATGAAAATCGGGAAGGGGACTCCCAGCAGATAGCCGTTCCCGATGAACAGAAAGGCCGTTTTATCATTGAAAATGGGTTCACCGTCAACTATCAGGAGAGCGAGACCCCGATAGAATATCATACCCCCCAGAGTGACAACAAAGGCCGGTATGGCAAATCTCTCGATGAGGTATCCATGGAGTCCGCCAATCAAGAGTCCCAAGCTCAATACCATAATTATGCTCAGCCAAATCGGAAGGCCCCAATTCACCAGGAACATGGACAGCAAAACTCCCGAAAGGGCTATTAGTGATCCCACCGAGAGATCGATACCGGCAATGATGATTACCCAGGTCATTCCGAATCCGATGATGGCGTACAAGGCGGCTTGATTCATTACGTTCAGGATGTTCCCTGGACTGAGAAAAAGGAATTCACCGCTGTAGTTATTGATTTTGAAAATATCCACCAGCAGAAACAGAATTACCACCAATCCTATGACAATGAGATAGGGTCCCGGAATATGGAATCGTTTCGATGCTTTGCTCATTTCCTAGCCCTCCGTAACTAGGCTCATAATCTTCTCCTGGGATGCTTCCGAGGAGACCAAAATGTCGAGAATTCGGCCATCCTTCATCACAGCTATCCTATCACTCATTCCCAGGATTTCCGGAAGCTCGGATGAAATCATGAGAATAGCGATTCCCGACTCGGATAAATTCCGCATGATGTCGTAAATGGCCTTTTTGGTTCCGACATCGATGCCTCGGGTAGGTTCATCGAGAATCAATACCTTGACTTTCTGAGCCAGCCATCGGGAAATAATCACCTTCTGCTGATTACCTCCGCTCAAACTCCGGACGGGAGTTTTTAGGCTGGGCGTTTTCACATTGAGCTTCCTCACCCCATCGGCGGCGATAGCCTTCTCTCGGGAGACATCGATGAATCCCAGGAATTTCCGAACCATGTCGAGATTCGAAGACATGATGTTGTCCTTCACCGAAAGACCGAGTGTTAGACCCTCGATTTTTCGATCTTCGGTAACAAAGGCCATTCCTGAGTGAATGGCGTCGGCCGGAGATTGAATATCTACCTCCTCGCCGTGGATGAACACCTCTCCCTCGTCCTTTCGGAAACGACCGAACAGCGTCTTCGCCATTTCCGAACGCCCAGCTCCCACCAGGCCCGAGATTCCGAAAATTTCCCCGGCGCGGATTTGGAAATCGATATTCGATATGAGCCCGGCCTTGCCCAATCCCCGAACTTCAAGCATCACTGGATTATTCGAGAAGTCGGATTTTCGCTCAGGATAGACGGCATCGAGAGGACGGCCCACCATCAGTTCGACAATCTTCTCCTTCGTGGCCTTTTCGATAGAGAAGCTATCGATCCACTGGCCGTCTCGGATAACAGTTACCTCGTCGCAAATTTGGAAAACCTCATCCAGCTTGTGGGAAATGTAAATGATGGAAACTCCCTGCTGCTGGAGATTCTTGATAATCCGGAAGAGAATCTTCTCTTCCTTTTCGGTAAGAGACGATGTGGGCTCGTCCATTATTAGAATCTGGGCGTTCACCGATATGGCCTTGGCAATTTCAACCATCTGCTGGTTGGCAATACTGAGATTATTCACCGTTTCATCCGGGTTGATGTGCCCTACTCCCAATCGCTCGAGGATATTCCTAGCTATGGCACTGTTTTCGCTCCTCTTGTAGTAATTGAATCGCCCAAGCCTTTCCCTACCAAGTAGGATATTTTCGGCAACCGTCAGGTTCCAGCAGAGGTTGAGTTCCTGGTGGATAATGGTAATTCCCCGTTCCTGAGACTGGTGTATGTTGGCAAATTCGACACTCTCGCCATCCAGAAGTATCCTACCCTCTTCCAGTGAATACACTCCGGAGAGAATTTTCATCAGGGTGGATTTTCCCGCGCCATTTTCCCCGAGGAGCGCATGAACGGATTGTCTTCGGAGTTTAAGGTTCACCTTATCTAGTGCCTTCACTCCCGGAAAGGACTTTTCGATATCCCGCAGCTCCATGATGTATTCATTCGACATAATCCACTAGTTCCTCTTACTGTCCAGAATAACCGCCCCCAGTATAATGAGTCCCCGGACAATCTGCTGGAAGAAGGGTGATATTCCCAGGAGGTTCAGACCATTGCTGATAACTCCCAGTATAAGGGCGCCGATAAGAGTTCCGGTGATGGTGCCTACCCCGCCGGTGAAACTGGTGCCGCCCACCACGGCCGCCGCGATGGCGTCCAATTCATAACCAACCCCTACATTGGGAGATCCGGATCCTAGCCGAGAAGCCAGGAGAATGCCGCTCACGGCAGCTGAAATCCCGATAAGCGTATAGGCGGAGATTCTTACCCGATCAATCCGAATTCCGGAGAATCGAGCGGCTTCCTCGTTCCCTCCGGTGAAATAAAACTGACGCCCAAGGGAAGTTCGGCTCAGAAGGAGATAATAGAAAACAAAAATCGCCAACATCACCAGGATGGAAATAGGCATAAAGCCGAAGAGGAAGCGATTCCCGATGATCTTGAAGCTCTCATCGGTGGTGAACTTGGCCTGTCCATCCACTAGAATGAAGGCCAGACCCCTGAATATCTGGAAAGAAGCCAGAGTAACGATGAAAGGCGGCAGCTTGATTTTTGTAACCATGATTCCGTTGGAAAAGCCCACCGCTCCTCCAATGATGACTACCAGGAGGTAGGAAACGAGGAGCGGAATCTCGAATTGTATGAAGAATACTCCCAAAGTCACGCCGGCAACCGCCACCATGGACCCCACAGACAAATCGATGCCATTCACCAAGATTACCAGGGTCATCCCGAAGGCGATGATTGCGTTGATGGATATCTGATTCAGGATGTTGCGGATATTGCCCGGTTCGAGGAAAATCCATTCGTCTCTGCTGTTCCCGATTTTCAGAAGATCCGTCAGTATGAAGATGACGGCACTTAAACCGAGAAATATCAGAAGCGTGCTGGCTTGGGACATCCGACCAGATAACCGCTTCCAAAACTTCTTCACAATGATCTCCCCTTTTTGGAAAGCCCCCCAATATTGATAATCGGGAGGCTTCGGTGTGCTTCATCAGGCAGCTTGTATCAATCGGCTATTTTGGCGCCCTCTTTGGTATAAGTACCGACGGATACAGGCATGAAATCCGGGAAATCGGTTCTCACGCCTTTGATGTAATCGACTAGATTCTGCATAGCCATAGTTCCCATCAAGGAGGGGAACTGAATGGTATTGCCGACTATCTTACCTTCTTCAATGGCGGCCCGGGATTCGTCGCCGGCATCATAGCCAACAATGGAAATCTGATCCAGCTTGTCAGCACGCTCGACGGCGGACAGGGCGCCCAGGGAAGTATCGTCATTCACGCCGAAGATACCCACTAGATCATCGCCGAATCGCTGCATGGCATCCTCCGACACCACCATGCCCTTGTCTCGCTGGCCAACGGCATCGAATTCCTCAATGGTGATATTCGGGAGGCCCTTGCTCATAACTTCCCGGAAACCGGCATTGCGCTCCTGGGTGGAAGAAACACCCGCGTGATCCACTATGATTACGGTGCCCATGTCAATGCCCCTTTGCTGGAGGGCCCCAATCATCAGACCGCCGGCTATTTCCCCGCCTCTGAAGTTATCGGAAGCGACATGGGTGACAATATCGACTCCCTCTACAGCAACATCCACGCTCACCACCGGAATACCGGCTTCAATGGCTTTTCGAACGGAGGGGCCGAGAGCCTTGGAATCAGTAGGGTTGATTATGATGCCGTCAACTTTTTGCTGTATAAAATCATCCACCTGATTACTCTGAATTCCGGCGTCGAAGTCGCCATCGGTTAGACGCAGAACAACATCGATTTCCTTGGCCTTGTCCTCCATTGCAACTTTCATTTCCTGGAAGAAAGGATGGCGCAAAGACATGAAGGTAACTCCTATAACCAGCTTGTCCTGCTTGCCATCGGCAGGAGCGCCATTGGCCAGAAGATTCGTGGCGGCCAGAGCCAGAACCACTAGGATTACGAGAACCTTTTTCATACGAACTCCTTTTCCCGCATAACGCGGATATTATCAATAACTGAATTATCACCCGGGCAGCGGTAGCAGAATACCGGCATTTATGACGAAAAGGTAGACGATCTTGAACTAGACTTGTTGGAAAAACCTGCTCAACGGGAAAACTGTCGATATCAGCCTCAAGCGGAGATAGAATCGGCGCTTGTTGTATGTGAGATTATAACGCGCTTACTGCGCCACGGCAAAATGCACCGCCCCTACCGCCTGGGCGAACTGAGCCACGCTGTATTGCCCTTCATCCCGGAGCTGGCGCATCATCGGCGTCCAGGCTGATTCTTCATCGGCCGCCGCCAACTCCATTTCCGGCGCGATCCGCGCAGCGCCTTCCGCCATAAGGCGGAAACAGACAGGGTTTTTCACAAGCCGGCCGAAAAGCACGCGTTTGTCTATGCGGGGATTGAGAATGAATCGAGTTTCCTGCCACGTAACCGCCAGATATTCGCCGATTTCCCTGAATATATCCATGCATATCCCCTCGCCTTCTCGCTCCGGCAGGGACATGAGATACTCCAAGAGCGCCTTGCGCATGTCCTGGGGTTCCCGCTTGATATGCATGCTCCCGTCAATCTCATCCTTTAGGAATCCTTTGTCATACAGCTCCCTGAGTAAATCCGGACGCTGAGCGGAAAAATACTTAATCGCCAGTCGGAATACTCCGCTCTGACTGGTATATTTCTGCAGGGTGCCGGCTATATCGGTATTGAAATTGTTCAGGCTCCTCGGATCGTCGCTCGGGAAACGGCATTCTGGCCAGCATCCCAAATCGATGATGTAATTGTAAACCTCCAGGGGAATTTCCGGCAAAATCCCCCTCTCGTTCAACCATCCTGTACCGAGTTCCGTGCCGAGGGTGTGAGCAAACACACCATCGTTCACTTCCTCATCTCCGGAGAAGGCCGATTCCACCCCTGCCGTGAAGGCCGCCATCGGTCCATCGTTGATATTGCGAACTCGGCTCCCTGCTTTGCAGTATCTTTCGAGCTGAGTGTTGAGTTCAGTGAGTTGGGCAAAATCCTTTTCATAGTCGATATCCGGATTATTCCGAATGCCCCGAGTCTTATAGACCTCGCCACCGACTATTTTGTTTCTAACTACAACGTCCGGAAAGCAAAGTCCTATCCCATCGAAATTTCTTAAATCGTCAGCCAGGGCCTTCTCCGCGCGAGAAATCTCTTCCTCTATCTCCGATGTTTCTGTTCCGGAGAGATCATCAAGCGCCGCCTTCCAATTCGTTCCTTTGGAAATTCGTTCCGCTGCCGCCCGAATCCTGGCCCATCGAGCCATAAGCAGAATTGGCTCTATGAGCTGCCGTGAGCGGACAAATTGAGCCGGAAACCAATCGTATTCCTTGTAGGCTATGATTCGGCCATTGACAGAGAGCACAAGCTTGATATCGCTTCCGCCGATGTCCATTCCGAGAATGGTTTTCTCCTTCAGTTTACTTGGGAGAATTCTGAGTTTATGAGCGAGGGGTTCATCCTCGTCGCGCTTACTGGCCTTCGGCGGCGTTTTGGAATGCTCCAGACTCGGTTCAAGTTCGGCAAGTAGGAAGGTGAAACGGGTGCTTCCAGGTTTCCGGCAATCTATGGCGTCAGCCATTCTTTCCGCAACATTCAGGCAGCGGCCATAGCCCCGTCGATCCGCCTTGGACGATTGAGGTTGGAATTCGATAATCAATTCGCCAAGAAAGTCATCCAGATCCGGAATCGCGCTAGAGCGCAGGAAGGTGAGCGATCGACCGCCGAAGGTGGAAAGAATATTGTATACAGTGGCGCAGAGGTATTCCCTAAGCATATTCGCTTCGGAGGCAGCCAAGGCCCTCGGAGGGGGAATACGCAGCGAAAAGGAACGGAAACCGATATCTCCAGCAAGTTCCAGATGCAGGGTTATGGACACAGTGTCAAAATCGCTGTTCAAATTTTCAAACAAGTCTCGAATCCGGGTAATGAAGACCGGCCGTCCCATTTCGGCATCCTCAATGCATTGATTCAGCTCATCTTTCCAGCTGCTCATGTTGCAATCCTTTCCACACCGGCTTTCCGAAGTACAGCTGCAAAATAGCCGATCTCCTCGGGGTTGAACCGCCTCGCGTTTTGCGATATCGGCCATGGTTGCTTGAAAATCCGATACTTGTTTTCCGCCAGAGGATTGAAATTCAATAGCTCCACGGATGGTTGGGCGGGTTCAAGCTTTCCGATATAGTCTCCGAGCCTTCTCAAATTGCCTTCAGTTGCGGTGTAGTCGGGTATCAATGCGATTCGAATGCGAACCTGGCGCCCCCGGGAGAGTAGATACTCCAGATTCCTCCGAATCGGATCCCTATCCGCTCCCAGAACACTCCTATGGGATTCCGAATCGGCAATTTTTTGATCCACAAGAAAGAGATCGACATAATCCATAACGGCATTGATTGCCGAACGGGGAACGCTTAGGGTAGTTTCCACTGCCGTGTTAACGCCGTTCTCCCGGCAAATTCTCAGTATTTCCGCCGCGAAGGATGCCTGAATCAGAGGTTCCCCCCCGCTGAGCGTGATGCCTCCTCCCGAGGTTTCGAAAAAAACCCTATCCCGGAGAATTTCTTCGGCCATTTCTTCGGCAGAGACGCGGCGGCCGTCAAAGGACAGGGCGGAGGTAGGACACTGCTCGACGCAGAGCCCATTGTTATCGCATTTCCGATGGTCGATCCGAATATCCAACCGCGGCTTCTCCCGAGAGAGGGCCCCAAGGGGGCAGGTGGATACGCAGATGCCGCAATGAATGCACTTGGACGGTGTCCAGCGCAAATGGATTTTTGGACTGATTCCCTCGGGATTCTGGCACCAGGGACAACGAAGAGGGCAGCCTTTGAGGAAGAGGGTGGTCCTTATTCCATCACCGTCATGCAGTGCAAAGCGCTTAACATCGAATATGGCGCCGAATGTCACAGGGCTTCGAGATAGGTAGTTCTAGCGATGATTTCTTCCTGGAGATCCCCTGCAAGTTCGGTGAAGTAAGCCGTATAGCCAGCCACTCTAACCGTCAGGTTCCGGAAATCCTCCGGTCGTTCGATGGCGGCCCTCAGATCGTCTTCAGTTAGGACATTGAATTGAACATGGCTGATTTTCAACCGTACGAAGGCGCGAAGCATAGCTGAGAATTTACGAATTCCTTCCTCGGTTCTGAAGAGCTGGGGTGAGAATTTCATATTCAGCAGAGTTCCGTTGCTGCCGAGAGACGAATCCACTCGGGATACCGAACGAAGCAGGGCCGTCGGACCCAGGCTGTCCCGCCCGTAGACAGCCGACATACCGCCATCGGCCAGGGGGGTTCGGGCATGACGCCCATCAGGAGTAGCGCCGACGTTTTGTCCCATGGGGACATGAGCGGATACGGTGTAGAGTCCGGTATGGTAGGGGCCCCCTCGGCGATTGGAGAACTTCTTCAAGCTCTTGGCGAAATGTCGAATCCACTTATGTCCCAGTTCGTCCACCCATTGCACGTCGTTTCCGTACTTTGGGGCCTTGTTCAACAATCTCTGCCGGAGTATCTCCTGCCCCTCGAAGTCGCTTCGCATGGCATCGAGAAGAACTGAGGCCTCTACCTTTCTGTTCTCATACACCAGTGTTTTCAAGGCAGCCAAGCTGTCCGCGATGTTGGCGGGCTGTATGGCCTGAATTCCAGAAAGATTGTAGTGAGCGCCCCCATTGGTAACATCCACGCCCGTTTCGATGCAGGCGTTAACCACTGAAGAAAGAAAGGGGGTTTGAAGAATCTCACCGTGGATGCGATCCACGGCATGGCATAGGGGAATCATCCGATCGATGAAATAGTCGATTTGTTTCCGGAAGGCCTCTTCCAATTCTTCGAAGGTGTTATAGTCTTCTAGAGTTCCAAGATTTAATCCGCATCGGCTTCCATCCAACAGGTCGATTCCGCCGCTAAGAGTTAGCTCCAGAGACTTCACTAGGTTGAACATCGCCGCATCGCTCCAACCCAAGCTATTGCCCGAACTAGTTAGTTCCACGCATCCTACAATGGCATAGTTTCGGGCATCCGGCTCGGATATCCCCACCCCCCGAAGGGCCGGTATCACCGCCTCATCATTAAAAATCTGTGGCATACCGCTGCCACAGCCGATGACACGGGAACAGGCATCTACCAAATCGGCGGGGCTGCCTTCAAAGAGACGAGCCGAGAGATTCGGTTGGGGCAGTCCGATATGCTCCTGTGCTTTCAAGAACAGGAAGGATAGAGAGTTGGACGCATCGCTTCCGTCGGCATTCTGACCGCCTAAAGCCACATTGAAACCGATGGGGAACCCCGCGAAATATCTGGCGCCGTTGGAATTACGCAGGTATACGACTTGATTGAATTTTAGCCAGAGGGCCTCGATGAGCTCCAGGGCCCAGGGGAAATCGACCGCTCTCCGAGTGATATCCCCTTCGAGATATGGCAGCAGGTATTGATCCATCCTACCCGGGGAGAATGAAGAGGCATTGGATTCCATATGAAGGATAACGAAAAGGAACCACAGGGATTGAAGGGCCTCATGGAAATTTTCCGGAGGGCGCGCGGCCAATGCCAAACAAATTCGCGAGATGTCCCGAAGTTCATCGGCGAAGTTCGGATTCTTCTCGGCCATATCCAGAGCCAGTTCTCCGTAGCGTTCCATGAATCTCATCGCGCCTTCAAGAGCAAGCATCACGCCTTCGAGGAATCGATTCGAATCACCATTTCTCACCGCCGCGGTCCGGGTTTCTTCCAGTATCCCAGCGGGCCCCAGACGCAGCCATTTCTCGACGTTCGGACAAATATGTCCCTGTGCATGGTCCTTCTGATTAATCTTCACCACCCGGGCAATGGAAGCGGCTTTCTCGCCGATTTCGGCATGTACAGCGTCTTCCAGGGTTTTCCCATTCCAATAGGGGAAGAGATCATCCCGGAAGTAGCTGATATCCTCAGCATGAACCTCAAATCGATCCTGAGGACGAGAGGACAGCATTTCCAATTCTTTGTTCACCCAGGAGATGCCCCCTTCCGGGAACACAACGCCGGCACGAACGCCGGGAGTGCGGTTGCCAACTATGAGTTCTCCGGGATCGATGCGAATCGGCATCTCTCGCAGTGCGGCGGCTAATGATTTCGCCCGGCGGATATTAAGGGGTTCTCCCTCTGTTTCCCGATAAATCCGGGTGATAATCCGCGCCTGTTCCATGGAGACATACCTAACTTCGGCCAACATCTCCTTCTTCAAACGCTCGATCCGATGGAATCTGGATAAATTCTCGATTTCTCGAACCGCTTCTCTCATAATTTCCTCCTACTCCACCCCTTTGAGAAGTGCCCTTATCTCCTCAACTTGCAGGTTAAAACGTAGCCGCAAACCTGATATTCGCGAAGAGCTTTCTTAGCGGCCATTCCGACATTATCTAAAAGCAGGGTCGAAATTGGCGATTCGCCAAGGAGATTTACTTTCACGAAAAAACTAGCGCTTTGCGACGCGATTCCCAATTCGACCACCTTCTACACAGACAAACAAAAAGCTCACGAATGACGCCTTTTAGAAAGTATAGGGAGTCTCTCCTAGTTGTGGAAACACAGGATATTGACCAAGAGGTGGAAAATACTGAACTCGATCGCCTGGATACAGATGAAACCGGCTAATTCAATCCCTCATCCATGCAATTCTCATGACAGGGTGCTGCAGATACTGTATCTCGACAATTCAAACCGACCATTGCACCTAGTGATGGAGCAGGGCGCGTAACCTCGTCGATCCGTCAGCTAGCGCTGGTGATATCATAGCATCCGAGCTAGCCTCTGAATTTTTAGGTTCATTGACACATATAACGAACTAGATATCAGCGCATTTACCGCGCTCTCCAGCATATCGCGGCTGCACTCAGAATCAATAAGCATCCTCCGGGCGATTTTATCCAAAGGGTCTTTGCAATTCTTTGCTCGAATTCATCAGAATCCGTGCGACTTGTCAGAGCTTTGAACGATATTAACACGAACCAGCGTACATTCAACCTAGCCAGAGCAGATTTTCGCCGCATCTCATATACGCTCGGGAACTAGGCTCGAAGCAACCTCTGAGAATATTAGATGCTTAAGCATCGTCAAGAAAACTTCAATGGCTATTATCTTGATTAGGTTCCTTCTCTAACCTGAAAGTTTTCAGCATGCCTTCAACGATGAATAATCCAGCCGTTCCACCGGGATCCTGCTGGCCGATTGACTTCTCCTGATAATAAGCGGCCCGCCCATGCTGGGCCATCATCGTCTTGGTATTCTCCAAACCACGCCGTGCGGCAGCTATGCCCGCATCGGCTAGAGTATTCCAATCATCGCCTGCCCCTTCCATGGCCTTGGCCGCGGGATCGATAACATCGATAACAGATTTCTCTCCCGGTCTGCTCTTCCCACGATCCATCAAAGCATCGGCAAAGGCACGAAAAAACAGGGCCATGTCAGTGGGAGATAAGTCGGTCTTGCCTTTAAGAGCCTTACCCCCTCTCATAAATCCAGTTGCAACCAGGGTGCCCATAGTGGAGGGAGCTGATTTAGTAATCTCCATTCCGGTTCTTACGAAGAACTGGCCGATGTCGGTTTCCTCCGAGTCCCTCATCTTATCGTCAGCGGTATTAAAGGCCTTGGTCATAGTTAGGCCTAAATCCCCATCACCCATCATACTATCCAGCTCGATCAAGAAATCCCGGTTCTCTTCCATCAGTTCACGAATGCAAAGGATGGCCTTCTTCGCAATAGCGACACTCATCAGATGCTACACCTTGAGCTGAAACTGCTCGAAGAAGGGCGTTCGGGCAGGAGCGGCCAGCAGCGATTTTAGCTCATCGTCAAGTTTGAAAACGGAGATGGAGAAGCCGGCCATTTCCAAGGAAGTAGCAAATTCACCTACATAAACCTTGAAAACTGAAATGCCCTTCCCCCTCAAGATTTCTGCCGTCTTACGATAAGCCACATAGAGTTCTTCCTTTGGTGTCGCCCCAAGACCATTCACTAAAATCGAAACAGTGTCTCCCGATACGTAGGGAAGGTCGGGCAGGAGTTTGTCGAGCATCTCCCGAACAACTTCGTCGGCGGAAAGCAGCTTGCCGCGCCGGATACCCGGCTCGCCATGGATGCCCATTCCTATTTCCATCTCATCGTCGCCGATGATGAACGAGGGCCTGCCTACCTCGGGAACAACGACTGGAGAAATGGCGACGCCCATAGTTCTAACCGCGGCTCCTGCCTTCTCGGCGATTCTTCTAACCTCGTCGAGATTGGCTCCTTCTTCGGCCTTTGCGCCAGCGCATTTATATACGTAGAAGATACCAGCGACACCGCGCCGCTTAGCCTCCTCGCCTCTGGGAGCGCTGGCAACATCTTCTCCGGCTACATAGGATTCAACTCGAATATCCTCCATTGCAGCCATCTCAGCCGCCATATCGAAATTCATTACATCTCCTCCATAGTTACCATAGATGTAAAGAACCCCCCTGCCGGTATCGATGGCCCTTGTTACTTCCAGCATCTGATCGGAGCTGGGGCTTTGGAACACCCCTCCCACGGAGCAGCCATCAAGCATGCCCCTGCCCACATAGCCAAGAAACAGAGGTAAATGGCCGGAGCCTCCGCCTGTGGCCAGGCCAACCTTGCCGTCTTTCGAAATGTCGGCCCTAACGATGCAACGCATATTATCGGCAGCGGACATTAGCTGATCGGGATGGGCCTCGAGAATGCCTCTCAGCATCTCATCAACAAAGGCTTCAGGTTGATTCAGGAACTTCTTCATTATGCCTCCTCAAGATAGCTATCCAACCGATTTCGAGCCTACGATATCGGCCTCCAGCCTGTCTTTACGTTCGTTCATAAGGTGATTAAAAATCATAATTAGGATCAAAAACACGCCCCAGGTAAAATCCCGGGCGAAATTATTGAATCGCAGCATGTTGAAACCACTAGAGAGGAGCTGAAGAGTCACAACGGCTATGGCAACACCGATTACCCTTCCGAATCCTCCGCTCCAGTGTACACCCGCCAGGAGATTTACCAGCACGGCTTGAAGAACGTAGCTTTCACCGTAGTCCGCCTTTGCCTGATTCGTTCGGGAAATCATCAGAAGTCCGGCCGTGGAAGCAAGCACAGCGCTGCTTACATATGTTCGCATGAGCATTGCTCGAACTCTTATCCCGGCGAATCGAGCGGCAGTGGCATTGGTGCCGATAAGGTAGATACTCCGTCCGAATTGGGTTTTCCTCAGCAGCACGGCGACTACGACGGCGAACACTAAGAAAATATACAGCGGCATGGGGAAACCCAAAAAAAGTCCATTGCCGACGAATAGGAAGGGTTCGGGAAAACCAGGAATCGCATAGCCCTTGGTAATGATAATGGCGATACCGGAAAAGGCCTGCCAAGTTCCGAGCGTAACTAAGACAGGATGAATACGGAATGTCGACACCAGGTATCCGTTGATAAGTCCGGCGATGATGCCTACGATGTACACGACACCCACCGCCAGCAAAATATAGAGAGCAACGACTGTCGAGGAGGAATCTGCAGGCATCACTTCCACCATTATCTTGGCTGCTAGAATACTCGTTAAATTAGCAGTGCCGACAATGGAAAGATCGATTCCTCCGGTAATCATGCAGATGGTCAGTCCTAGAGACAGCAATCCCAGTTCGGGGAAAGAATACGACATGGAACGAAAATTTCTCATCGAGATGAATTTCCCGGGATTGAGGATGGCCATCAAAACGAATATAGCAATAGAAATAATAATGAGGCGGCTCAGATTATTGTCTTTGGTTTTCAAAAGTTTGATAGGTGAATTGGATAGAGCTTTCAACTTCTCACTCTCCTCGGGTTTTGTTCGATCTTGCCCTTCTGATTTGGGGGACGGTAACGGCAATCAGCAAAACGAAACCTGTTGTAAACCGCTGCCAATAACTGGGAATGCCCAGCAAAATCAAACTGTTGTTTATTACGGTTATAAGCATAACGCCCAGAAGAGTTCCATAAACCGTTCCCCTGCCGCCTCCAATAATTGCGCCGCCTAAAACCGTAGCGGCGATAACATTCAGTTCGCCGCCTACAAGATCGAAGGGATTTGCATTTCTTATATGAGCGCTGTGTATGATTCCCGCCAAACCCGCGAGTAATCCAACATAGCAATAGATGAAGTACTCGATTTTCTTCACGGAGAATCCCGCACGCTCCGTGGCTTGACGATCGCCTCCTAGGGCATATATACCCCTGCCTATAATGGTGTAGCGTAAGATAAACGCCGTAAGAAGCGCCAGCGCGAGGTAGACAAAGAAGGAAAAATGAAGTTCGGCGATTTGTCCCGATGCCATCGTCCTTCGAAAGAACGCCAGCTTGCTGTAGCCCACCACCGGGTCAGAAAGCCGGTTTATAATCCGTGTGTCGATAAAAGTTAGAACAAATCCGCTATAGGCGCTAAGAGTTCCCAGGCTGACAATCAAAGTGGGTAGGCGGAACGAGGAGATGATCGCCGCATTGATAAGTCCCAGCAAAACCCCTATTCCCCCGGAGAGCAGAAACGCCAGAACAACCGGCCCCGAAAAATCAATGGCCTCAAAAATGATTCCTGTGATGTACATCGAAACCGCCCCAATGGCCGGGAAGGAAATATCTATTTCTCCGGATATCAGAACAAGGAGAACTCCCAGAGCGAAGATACCGGTAACTACAGTGCTTTTCAGTAGACTGAATAGATTTCCGATAGAAAAGAACTTCGGATTGATAATACCCACTGCGAGTGAAAAGGCAATGAGAATCACCACTACGTAAAATTCGTGTACTTTCAGCAGTTTCTTCATAGCCGGATTCCTACTTAAGACTCCCTATTTGAGAGATCAACGTATCTTCGTCGAAGTTATCCTTATATTCCCGAATTATCCGTCCCTTATGCATCACGAAAACTCGGTTGCAGTTTCGAACCACTTCGGGCATATCATCGCTCATAACGATTACGCCAGCTCCATTTGAAGCGAGTTCGCGAAGTCTGGTATGGATTTCCAATTTTGAACCGACATCAACTCCAACGGTTGGCCCATTGAGGATGAATATCCGAGAATCCGCGGCAAGCCACTTGGCCAGAACCACCCGTTGCTGATTCCCTCCCGAAAGGGATCGTGCAGGATTTTCGGAATTCGGAGTAGCGATTTTGAGTGTATCGATCCAGGTTTTGATGATGCTCGCGGCTTTCTTGAAATTGATAAATTTCATACGGTTCTTAATGCGGCCGAGGATGCTGGCCGTGATATTCTCGCCTATACTGCGCTCAAGAAATAAGCCTTCACTTAGACGATCTTCCGGTACGTACGCGATTCCAACCTTTATTGCCGCATCCACCGAGTCGATAAGAACCTCATCTCCATCAATTGCCATGCTTCCGGAACTCGCCGGAAGTATACCGAAAAGAGCAAGCGCAACCTCGGTTCGGCCTGAACCAAGGAGGCCGGTGACTCCGATGATTTCTCCAGGGAAAAGCTCAAGAGAGATGTTTTCGAACGCTCCTTTCCGTCCTAGTTTATCTACGGAGAGAAGGGGGATTTCACTGCCTGTTGCATTGAAGGCGAATTGGTCTCCAGAGATGCGCCGCCCAGTCATATAATAGGTGATGCTGGCCTCATCGTATTCGCTAGTCTCACCCTCTGATATCTTGCGGCCATTTCGGAGTATGGTCAATTTCTCGCTGATATCCAGCACCTCCCGAAGTTTGTGGCTAACGAAGAGCGTGGCGATGCCCTCGGATTTAAGCTCGGAAATAACCTTGAAAAGACTCTCTACTTCGTTGTGGGTTAGCGCCGTTGTCGGCTCATCCATGATAACGAGTTTCGCATTGTGAAGAAGGGCTCGGGCAATCGCTACTAGCTGTTTTTTGGCAACGGAAAGGCTTCCCACCCTCGAACGCAGTGGTATGTTTACCTTGATATGCGCCAGGGCCGATTGGGCGGTTCGTTCCATATCCGCCCAGCTTACCAGTTTTCGGCCCTGCTGCAGTTGAGAATTGATAGCGAGATTTTCCGCTACTGTTAGATTCGGGAACAAGGAGAAATCCTGATAAATAACCTGAATTCCTTCATGAATCGCATCAATGGGCCTGAGATTTTCGTACGGCCTTCCGTTTAGGGTAATCCGGCCCTCATCGGGTTGAGAAACGCCGGCGATGATTTTGATTAGCGAGGATTTCCCGCTTCCATTCTCTCCAGCAAGGCAACGGATTTCTCCGGGGGAAATACTCAAGGAAACATCGTTAAGCGCATAAACGCCGGAGAAGCGTTTGTGGACATTCTTAACTTCAACCACTGGTGTAATCATCTCAAGTTCGGAAGTCTCCGAAAAAGAATCCCGCCAATCGGTGGGTCCGTTTAGGAACCCATCGATCTATTGGATTGGGGCAGATTAGAAATTATACTGGCCCATATTGTCCTTGGTTACACCTACCCATGCCGAGCCGTAGTATAGATTAGGCTTGCCCGCATCTTGAATTAGATCCCTGTATCCATCGACGCCTAGATCCGTGCCGTTCTCAATGCTTCCACCATCAAGAATTCGAACGGCAATCTCGTTCATAGCCCGGCCAGCCATCGCTGGGTCCCAGAAGGCTATCATATCTGTTGCGCCGCTCTCCAGATACTGTCCGGAAACGGAAACCAGGCTGGTGCCAACAACTGAAACCTGATCCGAAAGTCCACGTTCCTCAACGGCCTGACCGGCGCCGGGAGCGGTTGTCATAGCACTGCCCTGTATGCCGGCTAGGTCCGGAACGGCTGTGAGCAGCTCGAGAGTTTTCTCTTTGGCGATATTGAGATCGTCGAATTCCTCTATCTTGCTTACTACCAGTTCCATGTCCGGGTAATTGGCCTCTTGGTAGGCTACGCCGGCATCTACCCATTCATTGTGACTCTTGGATTGCAGACTGCCTACGAAAGTAGCGTACTTGCCCATCCCTCCCATGCGTTGGGCGAGGTTTTCCATTAGGAACTCACCGTAAGCCGCATTGTCAAACGCTTCTATGATGGCATCCGCGTTTACCTGGGTGGAGGCTTCATGGCTAACTACTACGATGCCTTCATTCCTAGCTCTTTCGAGAACCGGTTCGACTGCTTCCACGGAAAAAGGGACAACACAGATAGCGTCGACGCCTTGAGCAATCAATTCCTCTATTATGCGAACCTGCTCAGCGGCATCGGCCTTTGAAGGACCTTGAAGAAAGGTGTCGTAGCCTGTCTCTTCGCCGTATGCTTCAACTCCCACTCTCATTCGATCAAACCAAGCTATTCCATCAACTTTGACGACCGTCGCTATGGTATAGGTCTTGTCAGTGTCTCGAACACAGGCAACCGCGAGAAGCGACAATAAAACCAAAATCAAGATTACTAGCTTCTTCATTAAAACCTCCTTATTGGTTTAACTAAAATCTAAAATATCATAGCATGCTCAAGAATACCTGTCAAGAAAAATCTCGAACTCCATCGTAGTCCTAAGCTCGGTCTAGAGCCAGCACAATAATGCAGCATTGTAGAACTTTAGTTGTTTATATTAAAATGCAACCCTCTTATTTTGGAAAAAATCTCAGCAAGGACTGAAGTTGGCCATCAATTACTAAACTATTTTAGTTGACAGTTTTAATCCAATAGAAATAAAATCTCCATATAATCATGGCTGTAAGAATCAAGGACATCGCTAGGGAAGCAAAGGTGTCTCTCGCAACCGTATCTCTAGCGCTCAATAACAAACCAAGCATCAGCGGAGAGACTCGTCGCAGAATTCTTGAGATAGCCGAAAATCTTGGGTACAAATTCATTCAACGCAACTCGGCAGCTTCTACTGACTGCGGAACCATCCAGTTTGTCCAAATCATCCGGCATGGCCATACACTGAATCAAGATCATAAGGTTTTTATTTCGGACTATATCGATGGCATCCTTCACGGAACAAAAAAGCTTCCTTATAAAGTCGAGATAAAGTCGTTCCATGACATGCCAATTCCTGAAATCATCGCTTGGCTCAAGGGCCAAACTCATTTATCGGGAGTAATCATACTCGGAACCGAACTGAGCCGTGACGATGTTCTAACGTTCATGAATTGTCCAATTCCAGTCGTCTTCCTCGATACCTTTCTCGAGTATGTTCCCCTCGACTTTGTCGATATGAATAACACGGATTCTGTATTCTCGATTTTGAAACATTTCATTGAAAAGGGACACAGCGAAATCGGCATTGTCCGATCCAGCGTACAAACTCGAAATTTTTGGTTGAGAGATAAGGCCTTTCGAGAAGGCCTCGAGTTCTTCGGAAAAACTCATTATGAGAAGTTTTCCTTTGATGTCGACTCCACAGTGCAGGGAGCTTATAGGGATATGAATAGAATTCTTGGCGAAGTAGTCCAACTCCCCTCGGCTCTCTTCTGCGTTAACGATGTTATCGCGTTTGGAGTTCTCAAAGCACTTAGAGAGAAAGGGAAGCAGGTTCCCGAAGAGGTTTCAATCATCGGATTCGATGACCTCCCTGCTTCGGCTCTGTTGGATCCTCCACTAACTAGTGTAATCGTATCCAAACGAGAAATCGGCAACGTCGCACTGAATCGTCTGAACACCCGAATTAGAAATCCAAGTCTGCCGCCGGTGAAGATAGTTGTTGGGGGAGAATTGATTGAACGGGCAAGTGTAGTTTCAAATCACTAGCATGGAGGCTGGATAAGCCCGATGGGTTAGATTCTGCAATTTGCTTTCATGTGGGCTGCCGCCTCGATTGAAGCCCTGCTCCAGCCTCATCGCTTTCAGGCTTTCTCCGGTTCGGATCGCCGTCGGATATCGTAGGGGTATTCCGGGAATATCGATAGAGCTGAATCATGGATTTCCGAATACGCGGCTTTCGGCGGCTTAAACCTAAACCGCGGCATCTTTCGCAAAATCATCTTGCGCGAGTCCAGCTCGAAGTTGAAATAGAAAGGCGATTATAGGCAAGCAATACCGTTTAACTCCGGTTTAGAAGGGCTTAATCGAATGCTGTGAATGCTACGGATTATTTGGAAGACGAATTGAAAAGATCGACACTCCTAATTTCGAAGCTTCATTCCTTACGAGTTCCGGAGTTATCACTCCACGGGGTTCATCATGCCCTGGGGCGTCACCCACTTGAATAAGCATCTTTTCCGGAGCAGACCAATCAAATTCGGTCAGCCCGGCATAAATACCCTCATCCACGGCCTCAGGCACATCCCTGCCGCCGGATGCGGAAATTTGATTCAACTCTCTTTGGAATTCGTTCAAGTTCCGCATAAACGGCGATGTCCGCGTCAGAAACGCCTCCTTGTAGTCGCGGTATTGAACTAATCCGATGCGAAATGATTCGAATTCTTCAATGTTACTTCGCAGCATAGGAACAAAAGCACTTTTGACATATTCAAGATCGTCCTTCATACTATCAGTGGCATCCATTACAACCACAACATCCATTTCTCCCCCGCCCGAACTTACAAGTTCAGCGATTAACTCTATCGCCTCCTGAATATTTTCAACTTCATTTTCACTTGCAGGTTGAGATCTCACAGCGGTCGGCAGTGGAATTTCCTCCATCGACAAAACGAAGGGATTGTCTATCCAAGGGCCATCATAATCAGCAAACGGTTTTTCAAAGGTTCGAATATTCAGCCAAGTCCCTCTAACAACCTCTACCTCCCCCTGTCTGTTCCATGGATAACCATAACTTAGCCGATACGGAACATGTATTCTGAACGCAAGGCCCAGCAACTCATTAGATTCCGGAGTTGAATCAACCAAAAAAAAGAGTCCCCTTCCCGAGTCGAGAAATTCGCCGTTCAGTATCCTCCGCTCATCCCCATTGATGCGGTTGTAGCTTCGCGCTCTGAATGCAAAGGAGTCCGATCTTTTCTCCGGATCGGCCGAAGACTCCGTTATCAGCACCGAACCTAGGCGCTCCTTGGCCTTGATATACAGATCGAAACCCGTAGAATCGTTGCTTATCTCGATATATACTTCCTCGGGCAAAATCACTAAATCATTGGCTGACACTTTGGCAATCACAAAGGGGATGATAATCAACAGGATGATAAAGCGATATGGGATGCCCCGTTCGTGTGATTTGCTTCCCATAGATACTATTATCGGAATCGTGATGTCCCGTGCCAAGCTAGAACTGAATTGGCGCATACCCGGCAGGCATCTGCCCGGTTACCATTACCGTTCCCAAGGGCCTCGGCACAAGATTATTCTTCTCGGAGAGATTCCATTTGAATTTCCTCACTTATATTGGATTGGAGTTTCCACTGGTATACGGAATTTATTCTGCCTTGATGGGTTTCCTTCATCTCAATACTCCTGGTTCAGTCTCCTTCTCAGGGTAGGAAAATCGATTCTGATCGAGAAAGACTCTGAGACGTTCAAGATAATTGAATCGAGGTTCATAACCCTCGTTAAAAACTGTGTTATTAACGAAGTCTTCATTAGAGGGATTCTTTATCCTTGGAGATCAAGCTGAGTGATAGGGTTTTTGTAGTAAGAAGGACATTGAGTTTGCAATGATAAGCTTCCAACTGTAGTTTATGGCAGAATTATTCCACTGTAACGGAATGAGTTTCCTATAACACTCATTTAATTCCCCACTATAGGGGGAATTAACTTTTTTCCGGTATCGATCTCCACTCCGAGTTCGTCGGTTCCATTTACGAGGGTTATAACCAAGTTTCTTGTTATCCGGATCTATCCATTCAAGTGAATCATTGATGTATGGGATCTTGAACTTCAGTTTCAATTGATGAGTCTGGGTATCGAGTGTCTGGACGGTGATAGATTCGAGAACCCCTTTGAGAAAGTCGTGTTTCTCCTTATCCGAGAATTCATTCATCTTACTAATTCGATCTCCAAAGTGAGAAACCCAATCAGTCCAACGTACTTCTGATTCGATGGAATGGATTTTCTGTCTCAATTCTTCTCTCTGGGATTCCAGATCAACACGAACCTCTTCGATGTTGTGAATGACGATTTCAACTTCCTCGGTTCGTCGTCGATTTAGAATTCGATCCGTCTCAAGGTTTGCAATGGACTTTGTTGTATCTGAGATTTCAGTGTCGAGTTTCTTCAACTTCCGTTTCAGTTTCTGAAGTTCCTGTTTGTTTTCCTTATGAGTCACAGATACTCCAAGAACTTGGTTTTTAACTTCTTCCTTGAACAGATTAGAGTCTTCCATCACCTGGACAACGACATCCCATACTAACCGATCTGTCTCCTCAATCTTCAGATACCGACGGTTCGGACACTTCTGTTCCTTACCAGTATTCTCATTCACATAATTCCGTTCCATTCGTGGGCAGTAGTACACGGAACGATACTGTTTCTTGTAATATCGTCCGGAATATCTTGAGTTACATTCTCCACAGACAAGGAAGTCCCGAAGTAAATAGAAGTGTTTGAGATTACTATCTTGGACACGAGATTGACGGGATCGAGACTCTTTTTCTTTCCTCACGTCCTGGTAGAGACTGAAAGGAAGGATAGAGGGACACTCAACCCTATACGACTGACCAGATTTCTTATCCAGGTAGTTATAGAACCCAGAGTAATGAGTATTTGTAAGTACTTTCTCAATCGAACCCAACGACCAGACTGTCTTGTTTCGTCGAGTTCGAACTCCGTTCTTCAACAGTTCATTCTTTATCCAACGAACTGATTTCTTATCTCTGTAACTCTCAAATATGAACTTCAACCATTTGGATTCATCAGGATTCTCGACGAGTCTCTTGTCTTCAATCCTGTAACCGAAGGGAGGAGGACCACCCATCCAATGACCTTTCTTGATCTTGTTGATCTTTCCCAATCGAGAACGTTCAGTTCGAATCTGGTTATCGTATGAACTGATCTCACTCATTATCCCGAGAAGGAGTTTGTTCATCGGATCTGAAAGTAAATACTTCCCCTCTGAAGTATAGAGAGTCACATCGTTCTGGATCAGTTTGATTCGAATCATACTCCATGTATGATCGTTTCGAGATAATCGATCTGTATTGAATACGAAGAGGTGTTTAACCCTCCCTTCTGTAATCTCAGAAAGGAGTTCGACAAGGACAGGTCGATTCTCTAGATCGTCCTTTGAACTAGACTGTCCTCCCTCGTTCCACAGTTTGTGATCAAATCCAAGTTCCTTGGATCTCCTGATCCCGATCTCCTTCTGAGTATCGAGAGAGGTACCATCCTCTTCTTGAGTTGAAGTACTGACACGAGTATAGATGTGAAGAACTTCTTTCATACAGTTAATCCGTTACCTGATAAAGTATTATACACAACGTCACCGACGAACCACAAAGAAAAGGGGTACGATCACTTCTATGATCATACCCCTAATCCCTTTTTCCTACTGAACAGGTGGTTTCTTCGAACTTCCACCCTTTGTAGATCCCCTTGAATCCGGGGTTTCTGTGGGGTTGGACCCCACTTTCTGGGGTTCTCCTTCAGAATCGGAGGACTTCCCTTTTCTCTTTCCATACTTCGGTTTCCCGGAGTTCTTCTGATCATCCTGAAGTTGTTCAAGAAGAAGTACCTTCAGGACCTTCTTTACCCTAGAAGTGGAAGTCCCGTACTTACTTCGAACCTGGGTGTCATCCATTTGTCCGAGTTCTGTGAGTTTGTCGAAAATGTCGATCATAATTGGCCTCCTAGGGAAAGGGTCCCCTAAGATCGGAGAGAAAGAGAACGGACAGAACTGATCTCTAGATGATGGATGTAAGGAGACAGGAATGAATGAGATTAGATATTACGACAGGGAAACTCTCTACAAAGAATTGTGGGAGGAACCAGCCACAAGGGTTGCAAAGAGGTATGGTGTCTCGGATGTGGCGTTGGCGAAGACTTGTAAGAAATTGAACGTTCCCAAACCTCCTGTTGGATATTGGATAAAAGTAGAATGTGGTAAGAATCCAAAGAAACCGAAACTACCTAAATTCGAGAACCCACCGAAAATGATGATTCATGAACCCCGAAAGATCCTGAAGGAAGAACCGAGAGACATTCTTGTACCGGAGGCTTTTGAAGAGTCCGACAAACTGATTCGGAGAGAAGAGACTGAGGAGTACAAAATTGTTGTTCCGACTGAGTGTAATCTTTGGCATCCATTCGTCACTGCAACCAGAAGATACTACCGAGAGATAAAAAGAAGTCCTTACTACCGAGATAATGAGAGGACTTCGTTTCATGGAGAGAATGTCTTTCCAATCAGCATTGGTCCTCAAAGTCTGGATCGTGTTTCTCTCATCCTTCAATCGATGTGTGATGCGTTCAAGTTGAGAGGATTCACACTCGTGAACGTTGAATCTCGGGATAAACGATTCAAACACGCTATAGTCGTCGTACAAGGTGAACCAATTGATTTCAGAATCATGGAATCATCAACCAGAGTCGAAGTCGATGAAGGTAAGTACTCCTACAACAGGAACGAGATAAGTTCCTGGAGGAAGGGATTCTTCTAGGTGGCCTCTTACTTCATGCCGAAGGTCGGATCGGAGAGAGACTGAAGGACACTGATTTCAGATCAAATCAACATGGTGGCGCCACCGGTGGGACCACCACATTGAAAGAACTAGGATTCTCGAAGTCTGACTCATCTAGGTTCCAGAAGATTCACTCATTCGATTGGTTGATAGATGAACTTGTAGATGAGTGTCGTGATCAAGGTATCCTTCCAACAAGAAAGGATCTTCTATCGAGAATCAAACAGGTTGAGAAGGAGAAATTCAGATTCCAACTGAAACAGAAGTGTGATGATTTCAAACCTCTTGAGAATCTGACCTTGATCAATAATGAGTTCCAGAATGAAGAACTCTCAGGTATCGACTGTATCATCACTGATCCTCCATACCTGAAAGAGTACCTACCACTTTATGACGATCTTCGGGATTTCTCAGTGAAGATTCTCAAACCTTCGGGATTTCTCATCTTCTATATCAATCCCCAGATACTTCATGACGTGATCATCAAGATGTCGAAGTCGGAAGATCTACTCCACTACTGCAACGTATCCCTCATTCATTCTGGATCAACTGGTGTTTATCACTTCAAGTCAGTGTTCAACCAGCATAAGACGATATTGATCTACCAAAAGAAACCATTCCAACAGACCGTCACGTACTTCAAGGACGTAATTTTGGGATCAGGAAGAGAAAAGGATTTCCATGACTGGCAACAATCAGGAGAGGAACTTGAAAGTCTGATCGAGACATTCAGCAATCCAGGGGAGACGATTCTTGATTGTTGTGCTGGATCTGGAACGACTGGAGTTCAGTCATTGTCTCGGGGACGGAAATCGATTCTCATTGAGAAAGACACGGAGACGTACCGAATACTGAAAACAAGACTATTATCTTTAGGACCATCAGATGTCAAATAATCCAAATCTAGATTGGTACACACAGAAAAGTGAAAATGTCGGTAGTACCCCGAGATGTCCATTCACAACTTCTAGACGTTGTCCTAGGTATTTCCAGAGTGTTTTACTACTCGGAAGAAGTGGAATAGCTACCAGTATGGATTCCAAAGAAGAAAAGAAACTTCTTCGAAAATGGAAGAAATCTGATTTGTGGCCATCTGTAGATGAAGAATCAACCTCTATAACTGGACCTGAAGGAAATCCCAGAGGGTATACTCGATTTTGTCCTGAAGTGTTATTCAATCTATTTGGGTACTTCACAGAGCATCTCCACGAGTACATTGACGAGATAGATCGAGATTCAATGATCCGGAGGCTTACTTCAGAGGGTTGTGATGAAGGTGATTACCGTTGGAAATATATGAGTATTAGTCCTCTTCATTTCACTGATTGTCCACTGTATTCAAACCTTCAGGAAAAATCCTCAAATCGGGAAGATTTGGTTGATGTGAAACCGAATATCTGGGGATTTGGATTGAATCTCAACGAGTTTTTCCGACGGTACATTGAGAAACCATAAATCTCCGAATGACATTCTACTTCAATGCCTCGTCGAGATACGTCACCCGATTGAGATCTTCCCTCTTCACATAAACAGGACCTTGGGGAGAAAGGTTCGGATCTTTGATTTCGATTGGACCAATCTTTTCCGGTTCACCCTTCAATAGAACAACGTACTTCCCAGAGTCCTCCCAAGGTTTGATATCTTGAATCTTTCCGATATGGGTGACAGAACTGATGGGTGATACTTGGTAAGTGGCGATATATTTAATTCGATCCTTCATAGCGGCACCTATACGGATCGCATACCAACGGTTGTTCCCAAGGAATTCTCTCTCGAATCCTTCCCGTTTTGCAGGAACGATAATTGTGTCACACGAAGCCCGTCGATTCCTTCTTCGTTGACGTGCCTCTTTGGTCAGTTCCTGGTTTGATGTTGAGGTATTTCCAACAGGTTCGATATCTTCCTCATAGAGAGTGTCGAACTCATAGGCGAAATCACCATCTACAGACTTGTATGACTTGAGATCTCATTCTCGACAACGAACATCTTTGGATCTTCAGGAACAGTCAGATCAATGAGGTAACCATCTGGAATAACCCCGATGTTGTTCCCCTTCATCATCTTTTTGATATCTACGTAGATGGTTTTCTCACCGAAGATATCATCGGCATTGTCGACGATATCTTTCTCGAACTCTGATTCGTTCGAATACTGGATTCGTTCGTAAATCTTGTTGTTGATCTTGATCGGCATCACTCACCTCTCGAATCGAGTATAAGGACTCCTCTATCGGGGTCCCATAAAACGATCTCCATTGAAATGTATTAGGTGTGTAGGAGAATCAGAAACCCAGACTTCAGTTTCCCAGCTTATTTCACCAAGAAATCTCCCCATCGTTGAACGATCTGGAAAAGCTGTGACGAAAATCAGTCCGGTATCTGTCTCTGAAAACAGATTGTTCAGTTCGATGTATCTCTTAGGATCAACGGGACCATGACTAGTTACTGATTCAATCAGGAAAAGCCAATCTTTATCTCTCTGATAAAGGACTACATCTGGAAGTTTTCCTTTCTTGTTCAATGTAATACCAAGTTCCTTAAACAATGAATCATTGAAAAACTCGACTTTCGATCCTGTATCTCCAAGATACAAAACCTCCGAACCAGGACAGAACCTAGGACCAAACTCAACAACGATGTCTACAATTAGTTGACTGTGTTTTCCAGGGGATAGTTTGAACTCCCTTCCATCTGGAAGAGTTAAAGGCAACATTTCCATTTCTCGTTCTTCTGAATACCTCTCAGCGAGTGTCTTCTGGTTATCTAGGAATTGTGAAAGATTCGAGTTCCATTCCTCAGTACGGAAAGAAGAAAGAAGATCTATAAGTTCTTCTGTTACCTGGTAACATGCTTTCGGACTATTTACAGGTCGATCAGGTTTGTCTGGGTTATAGAGTACCAGTCCGGCTTCAACGAACTGATGTAGGGTCTGACGTCGAAATGTCTCCCGAGTATTGGGTTTGTACTCGACTTCATATTTGTCCATTACCCACTCCATGATTGGAGTAACTCCTAACATAGGTCGACTTAAAGAACTCCACACCCCTGTAGGTTCTAGACCAATTAACGCCAATAGAGTTAAACCCGATCGATCATTCAGTTGTTGTTTCGGTAGTCCAAGATGATTAAGGACCTCAATCGACTGATCAATACGAGTTCTTATTGATACGGGATCACTACTCATAACTTCAAAAGACTCCTCTATTACTTGTTTTAGGATGTTGTCTATTGACTCCTGATCTATCTGATCATAATCGATAGTGAGAGATCCTATTTGCTTAAGTTGATTTATTGAGGGATAACCAATATTTCTCAAATCGGTGGAATTAACCTGAGTATGTCCACCGAAATGTCTGTAGTAATTGTCTAGAAGAGTTGAGTTGAGATACGTGAATAGACCAAATACTACTTCTTGATCCAATCCTTTTTTGTTTCGATGGAAGACATTTAGTTTATTGTCGAAACCAATATACTCACCAGGAAGAGAACCGTCATAGATCGTACAGGAGATACGTCTTTTTTCCTCTTTGGACGAGAACCTCTTTACTAGAAGAAAGTACCCATCATTCTTCCACAGATATCCTTTGGATCTCTCAGATCGTGATATGAAGTTGGGTTTCCTTGAGTCTCCAGGAAAATCTATTGACCAATTCCTAAGATTCGAGGGGTAAAGTAAGGGGTTGTTCTCATTTGACGATTCTTCGTGGAGATCTTCTCTCATTCGGAAACTAACCACTGGACCGGTACTCACCATAAGATCCAGGTCTGAGAGAGAACTCGTAAAACCGACCATACGTTTTCTGACTAAGAAGTCTATTGGGGAAGTAACTATATGGAGAAATTTCTCATTGTCAGAAGGATCTACTAGAGTATCGAACTCAACTAAGGACTCGTCATAGCCCTCTGTAACGTACTTTCCTTCATCATTCAATCGAAAATCTGAGGTGTCACTACTACTGACAATCACATTGTTTTGATCTCTTGATTTCACTCCGTAGAGAATGATGTTCTCTTGAAGAATGTCATCGTCAAAAAACACTCCGTTTCGGCTATTGAAAATATGGATCTGTCGGATGTCGATATTCTCAAAGAGGTATTCTCTGAAAGACTTGTAGTAGGGACCATTACAGAAAGATCTCGGGATAATCATAACAATCTCTCCTCCATCTCGCATTTGTGAGATGGAGAGAAGAACAAACGATGTATAGAGATTGACTGTCTCAAATCCTATATTTGACAGCATTCGTCGATGTTCACTTTTTGAATTGATCTTCTTGTATGGAGGATTCATTATGACGTGTGAATATCTATCAGTACTTGTCCCAAAAAGGGGAGATGACAGATTCGTACAACTATCAACAATGAAATCAGATCTATTCAGATTAACTGAGGTTGATGGATTCGACTCCTCGATTCGGGTCATCGTTTCCTCAAGGTAGGGAAACACAACCTCCTCAATCTCATATAGGTCAATATCTAGTTTGTGAGATGGTGACTTCTCATTTCTCCTATCGACAAATGAAGAAACCAAGTTCCCTACCCCACATCCAGGTTCGAGAAGAGTAATATCTTGATCAAAATCTCGAAAAAGAGAACTCATGAAGTTACTAATTGATTTAGGAGTAAAGAATTGACCTAGTTGAGATCTCCTCTTAGGATCAAGATCTCGATTTACACGTATTCTACGGAGTTCGGTTTCTTCAGAAATAGACACTTGACGAGTCTATCCTAGATACCTTGAAAATAAAACTCTTCATAATTCAACTAAAACAAAAATATTTTTATATATGATATTAACTTATATCGATCAGACGAAGATCCAGTTATGGTGTCCTATATCTCCTCAAATAGAAAAACATTCTCCCTACCTCGTACTCATACCATTTTTTCCTACCCATTCTCTCTCTGAGTTTCTTACGAGTAACCCAAACTAGTTTCGGATAGTAGGAGAGTCCTCTGGGAGTAAGAACCCCTCTTGAGTTCAGATAATCAGAGATCTCTCTATCAGATTTTCCTTGATCGAAGAGTCTCTGGATGATGTCATGACGAAGTTCCCGGTTTCCCGGGATGAGATTAAGAGATAGTATTTTAGTGGTCAGAAGGACGTCGAATTCCACAACGACGTCCTTCCAAGAATATGTTATAGGAAACCTACTCCACTGTAACACTTTTCGCAAGATTCCTAGGCTGATCGACGTCGCACTTGAGTTCCAGCGCGCAGTAATAGGCAAATAACTGAAGGGGTATAACCATTAGGAATGGATAGAAATTCTCTTCCGCCTTTGGTATATGAAAGGTGTCGTCTGCGATATTAGAAATCTCCGCGTCGCCTTCTGTGCCGATGGCAATTACCGGGCCATTGCGAACCTTTACTTCTTTCATTGAAGTTATAACCTTGTTGTATAGGTGATCGTTGGGCACTAGGAATATGCTCGGAGTTCGGGGATTGATTAGGGCTATGGGACCGTGCTTAATCTCCGCGGCGCTATAGCCTTCAGCATGGATATATGCCACTTCCTTGAGCTTAAGAGCGCCTTCCAAAGCTACGGGAAAGTTTATTCCCCGTCCCAAAAAGAGAAAATTCTTAGCCTCACAGTATTTCTTGGCTAATTGTGCGATTTTATCCGCATTCTCAAGTATTCTTCCTACCTGATTCGAAAGGCCTGAAAGGCTCTTAAGAAATTTTTTGCCTTCGAGCCAGGCCATATGGCGCATTCGCGCCATCTTGAGCGTGAAAAGATACATTGCCGCGAGCTGGTTCGCGAATGCCTTTGTGGAAGCCACAGCAATCTCCGGACCCGAATGGATGTATATCCCGCCATGAGATTCGCGGGCAATGCTGGAGCCAACCACATTGGATATGGCAAGCACCGGGGCGCCCTTCCTCTGGAGTTCTCGTACAGCCATAAGCGTATCAATAGTTTCGCCGGATTGACTCACTGCTATATACAATGTGCCCTGCTCCACAACCGGATTGCGGTAGCGAAGCTCCGAAGATAGTTCCGTGGTAGTTGGAATACGCGCGAGTGCCTCCAAAAGATATGCAATAACTCGTGCCGCATAGAAGCTTGTGCCCGCGGCCATTATTGTTATGCGTTTAACTGCTAGTAGCTCTGTGTCGCTCATATTCAAGCCGCCCAGCACCGCGGTGGCTTGTTGCTCATCGATTCGGCCGCTTAACGCCCTGGGGATTGATTCAACCTGCTCATGAATTTCCTTCAGCATATAATGAGAGTAACTCCCCTTCTCTATCTCTTGAAGCTTCCAAGAAATAGTTTCAATCTTCTTATTAACGGATCTATTTCGCATATCACTTACTTCATAAGCGTTCGGGTTTATACTCACAACCTCTCTATCTTCCAAGTAAATAACCTGCTTCACGTGGGCAAGAACGGCGCTAACATCGCTTGCAATGAATGTTTCCTTATCGGCAAGTCCAATAATCATTGGCGACCCATTTCGAACACCCACGATTTGATTCGGGTGATCGACATGAATAGCTAGAATTCCATATGTTCCTTCCAACAAGCTGGCTGCCGATTTCAAAGCAGTTTCGAATTGTCCTTCATAAAAGGATTCAACTAGATGGGCGATAACCTCGGAATCCGTTTCACTAACAAACCTGTGGCCCTCGCTGCTTAGCCGGTGTTTTAGGCCTGCGTAGTTTTCGATAATTCCATTATGGCAGATGGCAATTTTGCCGGCGCAGTCAGTATGAGGATGTGCATTTGTGTCGTTCACCCTGCCATGGGTGGCCCAGCGAGTGTGTCCGATGCCCCAATGTCCCTCAGGTGTTTCCGGAACGATGGCTCGCAGGCTTTCAATCTTTCCTGCTTTCTTATGCAGTTGAAGAGTATTCTCGCTAATAGTTCCTATCCCGGCAGAGTCGTAGCCGCGATACTCAAGCCGCTTTAAACCAGACAGCAGGAGCTGGGCGGCATTCCTGTTTCCACAATATCCGATTATCCCACACACTTTTTACTCCTAACTCAAGTGAGAGTAAGTTTCCACCTGTTCATATCCCATATATGGATACACGATTATATACAGTAAAAGCCAACGCTCGGCAAAGTTTTTTTCAACTCATCGTCGCGATTATGCTGTTCAGCATGATGATTATGTTTGGCTGTGCTCCAACCTCGAATGTCAGGAAGAAATCCTATCCCATAGATCTCGTGCCGCCCATACTGCAGTCAGCAAAGATAATGGACGAGCGGCATTTACGGTTCATCTTCGACGAGCCGGTCGCAATGAGCATTACGAATCCGATTATCGATCCTCCTATTCCTATCGAAGCCATCGATATCGAGGGTGAGCAGCTTACTATTGTTTTTGGAGCAGACCAGGAAATTGGTCGCGAGTATAAACTTCCAATGAAAGTCGTGGATGGAGCGGGCAATTCCTCTTTGTTTCTTTATAGCTTCAGCGGGTGGAATCCTAGAGTGCCAGGGATATTGATAAACGAACTGAATCCCCGCGGCTCGGGAAACACTCCCGACTCCATCGAACTAATTATTACCAAAGCAGGAAACCTCGGCGGCCTTGTTCTGCTTATTGGAACGAAAAACAAATACAGGGAGAGTTTTACCTTTCCGGCAATAGAGGCTCCGAAGGGCGCATACATCGTTGTTCACTCAAAGCCGGAAGGTATCTCCGAAGAGATAGACGAAATCTCGGAGCTGGATGAATCGGGAGGAAAGCTTGCATCAGACACGGCAAGAGATTTCTGGATAAGAAGCGCTCCCGGGCTTCCCGGAAACAACGGAGCAGTAACTCTGTATGCTCGCAAGAATGGACCCGTGATTGACGCCATACTCTGGACAAACCGGGAAGACGATCTGGAAGATGAAAAACTTGGATGGACCCGCGACGGCTTCATTTTTGCCAGTGATTTGGCTGAAGCCAAGGCATGGACCTCGGCATCCGGCGGCATTCCTGCCCCTTCGGATGCCTTCAATAATGTAGATCTCTCAACTTCCACGCGGACAATTTGCAGAGCCTCAGTACCCGAAGATACAGACAGTGCGAAGGATTGGCACATAGTTCCAACAAGAGGCCAAACCTTTGGTTTCGTCAATACGGACAAGGTGCATAAGCCATAAATGGCAAGTTATACGATGAGTCCCAGTCTTATCGGAAATCAGGTACAGTTTTCTCAATGCGAGCTGCGCCATTCTGCAACTCGGAAATCAGTATCTCTTCAAATCACCGATTCTGAAGTCGCTTATAATCTCATACACAAAGTCGATAGCCTCTCTAACTTCCAGTCGCGGGGTTACAAGAGCAGTGGCCCGTTCATAAATCTCCAATAAGTCGTGCAAATAAAAGGCAACCATCTTAATCGCTTCGCGACCCTCCCTTATTCTGTCCTGCTGCGAAGTCGTGGGAGCGACTAAGGCTCTTCTATAGGGCTCGAGTTCCTCCGGAATGCGTCCTTCGCGGGTTGAAACAAGGCGCCAAAACCTCTGTTCGATATTAGTTCTATCCAATTGTCCCGCACGTGGGTAAACCCGCTTGAGATATGATGCCAGAGAATTCCAGTGTCTTCTATCCAGCAGATACATCGCGCCATACAGTTTGCATACCTCCGGATCGGCATTTTGATGTATATGAACCGAGGGATAATCCTCAATACGCTCTTTGTACTCGTTTAGAATTTTGTCCGCGAAAGTTTCACCGGCCATTCTCCTGCGCCTAGTTTCGCTGATCGTTGATTCAATGCGTTTTTTTTCAGCTGTTTGCTTCTCTAATTCCTTATACGACTCTATTTCTTCACCAAGAAATTTCTCGGGATCGCGGCCAGCTCTTTCGGCATGGAGCACTCTGTCATTGAAAGCTTCCAGCAAACCCGGATTCAAAGCGTAGTCGAATATCAGGCGTTCATAATCGGATACTAAGCGGTCGAGAACAGCCCTAATGCCCTTCTTGTCATAGCTCCGCACTTTTCTAAACACAGGCCCATTATGTGTAAGTCTGGCCTCGGATTACAAGAACAAACCAGCTTTTTGGATTATTGCCGAAGCCGAGATAAACGGTTTCAAGAAGAAACGGAGCGCTAACTGCATTGAAACCAAACCTAGGCCGCTATCCCTATCGAATTTCGGCTTGGACCTCGGTTATTCTGTTGAACTCTGGCGTGCTTCTATAGCTTCATTGTAAATAGTTTTCAATTCTGAAATCACCACAGCCTCGGAATAAAGAGCCACTGCTCGCTGGCGTATGGCATCCCTATTCCAATCATGCTCCAGCGAACTTTCCAGGGCGGCCGCGTAGGCCCGCACATTCAATTGCGCAACTATCCCATTGAAACCGTTAATAACATTTTCCTCCGGTCCCCCACAGCGAGTCGCCACCGCGGGTATGCCTACCGCCATTGCCTCGATAACAGCAATCCCGAATGTTTCATAGGAACTTGGCATGCAGTAAATGCGGCTTCTTCTAAGCAGATTACGAACCTCCGTCGCATCCCTATATCCAAGAAAATCAACCTGACTCTTTAGTTCTAAACTCTTCACCAAGTTCACTAATTTGTTTCTCATTGGACCTTCGCCGATAATTCCCAATTTGAGCCTACGTTCCCTAGGCGAGAGCCTTGAAAAGGCCTCTATCAGCATTGCATGATTCTTCTTCGGCAGTAGGTGACCAACCGACAAGAAATCATAGCTAGCCTTCTTCGGCATGTTTCCCGGCGAGAAAAAATGAGTATCGATGAAGTTGGGCAGAACTCTGAATGCCAATCCAGTTTTAAGTTCTAAAAATTTTGCGAATGTCCTACTAACGGCTACTCTAGAATCAGCGGACTCAAAGCAGCGTCTAGCCAAATTCAATTCCCATTTGCTCAAGATATTTCTTGCAAAACCCGTGTAATGCTCGGTGATAATCACCGGAGCATTGATTCTATCACGAAGCCACAGCGCCAATGGTCCAGATTCGTAAGTATGGACATGGATAACATCGGGCCGATACCCCCCCCTGTCCAATTGCCGAATAAGCCGCCGCCCAATAATACCCCGCACCATACTATCCACAGGCTTGAGATGAAACTTGGGAAGAAAGAACAGAATCTCCCGAAAATTTTCCCTGCGGCATTCTCGCTTTCCAAACCTCAGTCTTCTCTGCTCGAAAACCCATTTCCAGGAATAAGGTGCGGAATAGAGAACTGTAACTTCCAAGCCGTGCTTGACTAGGGATAGAGCCTGGGATCTAACATAGGGGGCAAAATCCGGTTTCATCTCATTGGGATACCAGGACGGAAGAACAAGAACTCTTTTCAAAACCACCTACTCGAATTTCAATCGGCCTAACATCATCGGTTTATCTCATGGAAATTGCAAGGATAGCCCGCAACCGAGTTCATCTTGCTCCCATCAACAGTTAACACCAGGTCTTCAAACCCGTAAAATCAATCTTCCGTCACTCCATTCGAGTGCGAGATGCATCGTAAAGACCGGGCCGAGGCAAGAGGCCGTCCGTGTTTTCAAACTGCACTCCCCTCTTCGCTCAAAAATCAAACCCCTATCAGAATCCATAAATACCTGAAGCCAATAAGGCAAGCTAGGATTGGATAAGATGCAGTCCCCTGTCACGATGCCCTGCGAACCAAGACTGATGAATCCGAATATTGATCCAAAAATTTCACGGTATCAGACAGTCTCAATCGAGTGGAAAACTGTGAAGGCGCAACGTGTTCGCTGTATTTGAGCTGATCTCACTGGGCCGCCGGGAGATTGCACCCAGTGTTAGACAATGAATCCCTACCAGGCTTTATCTCTTTTTCTTGCCACATCATCGTGGATTGACTATATTGGCGTTTTTAAGCCTTTTGACGTATTGCCATTCGCAACAGGTTGCTCCGGAATCCTTTTTGCTAGTTGATGGAGCCGGTGGACTGGGAGTTCGTATTCTTGCAATCGCCGGTATCGGCTGAGGATACAGTGCAGGTTATCTAAGAATTCGATCCGGCTTCAAAAGGTTTATTATACAGGTATCCTCATGTTAATCATTCAACTCAACAACTTTGAGAAGACCGCTCGAGTGTTATCCTAGACGGTTAGGAGTACATGTTATGGCGGGCCAAATCTAGCCAGGCTGCGGAGTTTCCACGGGCGGCCAGGTGAGTCTCTATGCTAAGGCTCCATCGACATACTTCTGTAGCATATCTCCAAAAAGCAAATTATTTCTATTAGCTTTGAGATATTCACAGTCGATATCCTGCATACTCATTTTTGAGGCTCGAAACGTTGAAGAGGAGGAGTACCAGTGAATGGCATATGAGGCGGACAAATCACAGAATTTATCAATATCTACTCGTTTATAAGGTCGGAACAGGTGTTTGATAAGTCCAGGTGCTGAGGGATAAAAACAATCGGGTTGGAGTATTTCAACGCTAGCAGCCATATTTGGATCTGCTACGGCCTCCTGTAACAAAAGGGGCCCTGCTTTCAATGGAGTGTTCATTTCCACTGCTCCATATTGATTGAGTTTCTCAATCACTCCTGTTACGAAGCTTCCAGATTTCTCCGATCCGAATACAGCGTTATTGACAGTTGGAACATAGGCCCCCAGTTTGTTGTAGAGGGCATAGCCATGCGGAATTACCTCACATATATTTCGCAGTTTCACCAACAGAAGGCTTCTAATCCTTCCAAGCCTATCGCGAAAATTTGTTGGATGCCGTATATATCCCGGGAAAAGTATTTTTTCCCTACCTAAAAACGAGGTTCTATTTGCTTGGAGCAACAATTCCCCTAATGGCCGCAAAATCACGATATCCAAATCCAGATACACCCCGCCATAAAGATAGAGTAAGGCATATCTTAGTACATTCGATTGGATTAGAGGATTTCTCTCAATTAAGCTTCTTTGCTTACCAAGGCGGAACAGAAGCTGATTTTCACTTGAAAAGACTTCATCGAAGTCTAACTCCTGCAATATAACCCCCGGTAATTCATCGAGTTTATTGAACCATTTCTCATCGGGGCCGAGATACTTGTGGTGAACGAATATCCTATCAAAACCGCCATTCTTAGCCGCGCTATAGATCGACAAATAATACAACCAAGGGAAATTAGATCCAATCCATATGAAATGTGCCTGATTAGGAATCATATTGCAACATACACCTATCTAGTGAACAGCGAATTTTCGAACTATGCTCTTTGTTAAAATCAGCCACCGAGAAAACATTTCTTTCATCAAACCCCTTACAAAGGATGTGTCGTTCAAATAGCTCTTCCGAAGAAAACGCTCCTGTTCTTTGTTTTTTTTCCGTACACTTCCTGTTCTTTCGCGCTCGCTGATTGTTCTTTCAATAAGCCCTATCCACTGATCGCATATCTTGGAAATTTTGTACTTCTGACCTTCCTTCCTCGCCATCCTACTCATTTCCTCAACCATAGCCTCGTTGCCCATCAAAGCGCTCATACACCGGGCAAGACTGGTTTCCGTCATACTATCTGCAAGTAGGCCCGTAACTCCATCCTTAATCAGCTCATTGACTCCGGAGCAGGCACGGAACCCAATTGCAGGTAAACTATAATAGTAGCTCTCCAAAATTGTTAGCGGAAACCCTTCATATCTCGATGGATGACATAGAAATGTGGCACTGACATACTCTTTTTGAATATTGTCAAGCTCTCCCTTCAATTCAACCTGGTTTGCTAAATCTAGTTGCTGTATTAATTCACGGTATTTCTTCTCACTGCCGTCTACATCTCCACCGATAATTCCAAGCTTCCAATCCGGGTACCTATGTCTAATCGCGGCAAATGCCTTAATTAGAATCGAGAACTGCTTAACATCATCCTCTAGTCTTCCAACAGCGATAATAGTTTTGTTAGCGAATATGTTTTCCTTACTTGCAGGAATTGAATCCGCAATGGCGTTCGGAATTATGGCTACTTTATCCCTAAGATGTTCTTCAATCGACTCACGATAGGATGGCAATGATAGATGTATTGAATCGGCGAATGACATAACCAACTGCCTTTCGCTGCGATTCCACATTTCCTGCTCAATTTTCCAGGGATTCGATTGCTCGGATAGTATTAGCGGGATATCCGTGTGTTTCATGATATGCGGCCACCATCTCATTGGTATTCCTGACGCCATTGCAATTACAACATCGGGCCTTGTTTCCAATATTGCTTCGCGAATTTTCTTTCTGCAAATCTCCGTATCAATCCATCTGCTGCTAATAAGCGCTGTGCCCTGGGGTAGCCGATAGCGGGGTTTCGCCTTCACATTCGGCGAATTGGTTACCACTGTTGGAGAGTGCCCCCTTTTTATAAGAACCGGGCAGATGATTGAAGCAAGTCTCCCCAAACCACCAAAAGACTTAGTTAAGTTCCAAGTTGCAATACAAATATTCATGTCGCCCCGACTGAAAACCAGTCATCCTAGAATCATTTTCGTAAAAATGGAAGGGCCACTGGAACCTACTTGAAATTTCAATGAGTTCTCAACTTAGAAAAATAGTATTTCTAAGTTCGATCAAGGGGAAAACGCCTTGGGACTCGCTATTTGAAGGCATCATGGGAAATCCCGACTCTCTTATCCTAGTCTCGGCTGCCTACCGATGCAATCCTAACGAGGAAATAATCACCCTTTTTGAACCGAGTCGTAAGAACTCTCTAGAGCGCTATATAGCTTTTCTTCAAGGACAGACAAACTTGCAATGAAGTTGGATTGAAAATGCTTCCGATGTCTGCGGAGGCTAGGCTTCATTGCTATGCAACGCTTACCGCACCTTGTAGTAGTTCATAAATTCAAGAACCAGTCTTTTTTTACCTTCACATATTCAACCGGCTTTGTCTCAATCCCCAAGGCAAGCTCTTTGAGCTTGTCGGCCAACTTTTCGCCATCAACTAGTTCAATAGGCGTGACGCCGTCGCGGTTGGCTTCTTTAGTGGCATCTACAGTGAATCTCCCTGTAGTAATGAATATACCTCTGTCCGTCCCTTCGTCGAGAGCGCCCCTAAAATCTCTAATTTTATCCGGACCAACAGGATTCTTGTACTTCTTGCACTGGAAGGCAATGTGAAAATTCATGAAATCGTTGATGCTGAGGATGCCCTTCCCGCCAATACCGCCATCACTCTTTCTACCGGTAACTCTTACTTGAACAAAACCTGATTCGCGTAGCATTCGCTGAGTTAGCCGTTCAAAGGCATCTGGATCTATTCCCTTAACTAGAACACGGTGGAGATCTTCTCGCCACTTCGAATCTTCCGCTGGTGTGAAGTCTGAATCCCCGACTAGGCCACTGGGAAATTCTGCGGATTTTCCTTTTTTGACAACTTCCTGGCTATCTATTTCCCCTACCTTCCGTCCCTCATCCGTTAAAGACCAAACACCGCGAGATGAATTCTCAAGATACCCAGCCCTTTTTAAATAGGTTCGAGCCCATGCAAGATTGTATTCAACCATTGTTCGGTTATCTTTTGTAGAACTGCGAGGTATTGCCAATGTCTCTTCGTCGAACTTTTCCAGTTTAATGACTTCTTCGTAAATCTCGGAGATATGGCCGGAACCTCCCAGGTTTCTTAGAGCCTTTATAGTTGGTGACATCAGTTTATCAATGCTAACCTTTTCCATTCTTTTACCTTAGTCTAGCCACAGTTCAGCGGATATCTTCTTAAGTATATACTCCCCCCTCCAATTGGCAAGCTGAAGCGAATTGAATATCTAGATTGCCCAGCAAGGATCGGGTTTTCTCATTCACTCTTTCGAGATTGAAGACATACTCGAGATAATTTAAAAAAACTCGCCGCCAAGCTTCTCAGGCAATCGCTTTTAGAGCTCCTATAAGAACAGGGAAAGACTATGGGCATAGCAGAGCATCGAAGGGTATTCCCCATGAGGGGCTTCTCCCTCCAATCTCGATCCGAAAAGGGCCTCGTGCTCAAGGCCTCAGGCACTCCCATCTTCAGCGCTCTAGGCAGCTCCGAGTTATTTATTCGGCACGGGGAGTAGGCTAAGATCCATCTTCCGGCTTAGGATAGAGAACTACTCGAGTGTAGTTATCATCGTTTAAGTAGCTACGCGCCGTTTGACTAAGCATCTCTGCACTAAGCGAGTCATACAGAGCCTGCCTATTAAGCAGCTTCCGATAATCGACGCCTGTTGCCACCGAAAAAACAATCTGGTTCAGCCACCAGTCATTTTTCTCTAGGTTCTCGGCCAAATTCTTCTTCTGCGATGCCGAAACATCCGCTGCATACTTCTCTTCCACATCACCATTCCGCCATTGGCTAACAACTGATCGCACCCTCTCACTGAGTTCTTCCACCCTATCTGGCGCACAGGAGTATTGAATCATGAACTGATAATCCCTAACCGGCGCAACATTCAAACGCGGATAAACTCCTATGCTATAAGTTCCACCGATGTTCTCCCGAATCACCCGTGTAAAGGCCATCTCCAGCGACGCGGCAAGAGATTGAATTTTGTACCGCTCGGCAAAATCCCCATTCCACCGCCCGCTCCAAACATGGGTAACCATGCTAAGCGCTTCAGAACCGGCCTCCAGCGCAGCATCTCTCACGCCAAGAGCGGTCCTAATGCCATGGTCCACCCAACCTTCACCGGCATAACCGGCAACCAGTCCTCCCAGCCAGCGCCCAACAGCTTCTTCGATTACCAATGGATCAAAATCTCCAACGATAATAAATACGAAATCCGCCGCGCCTGCAAAGCGCTCGGCAAAGATTTCCAGGGCCCTATCCATATCTGCCTCGTTGAAACGGTCCACGGTAACAGGCCTGCTTCGTGGATGGCCATCAAAAATAGTCTCCCAAACAAAATCGTTGTAGCGAGCCACAGGCGATGCTTCGCGATGCTTGATTTTCTCTGCGGTTCTAACTTTGAAGGCCCTCCACGCAACTTCATCCTTTCGAAGCTCGGTGAAATGCAAATAAAGCAGTTCCAGCAAGGTTTCAAAATCTTCATGCATAGCGGCGCCTGTAAATCCTTCGTAGCTGCTATGGATATATGGCTCAATAGAGATATTTCTACCCGCCAATGCCTGGTTCAGTTCCAGAGCCGAAAAACTCCCCAACCCGCCCTCATTAACCGCATCCACCGCATACTGAGCCGAGATATAATCCTCATCTTCCACCTGGGAAAATCCACCGTCGCTATGAGCCCGAAAAAGTATTTCCTGCGCCTTGTACGAAGTCGGCTTAAGGATAACCCTCGCGCCATTGGACAGGGTCCAAATATGTACTCCCACCTCCTCGATCGTTGAGCGCGAAATGATGCGCCCGGGTTCCGGCGTGGTTGTAACCAGCACCTCAGAGACCGTATCGCCCACCCATGGCTCAATCTCCACCTTCCTCACCCCATCGAAAACCTCCAAAACAGCCTCATTGCTAAGCTGAGCAATCTCCGGAACAGAGGGTCCCCTAACAATGACAACTCGGTTTTTATCACTTAGCAGAACCTTCGAATACGCGGTAAGCTCCTCCAAATCAATTTTAGGAAGAATCTCGTTAAGGGTTTGCCACTGCCAATCTATCGAGGGGTAGGGCTCGCCCAGCAAGAAGGCATCCATTAGGGGTTTGATCAAAGCGGATGATTCCTGGTAATCACGCTGCTTCCACAGTTTCTCAAAGTGATTCAGCAAATCGCGCCGCGCCCTTTCCAACTCGGAATTCAGAAAACCGAAGCTTCGAATCCGCTCGGCTTCAATGAGCAGTGCCTCCATGCCTGCAAGAATCCCATCCTCCTGCGTTGCTGCGATCAGACTACTGATGGAAGTTTGCCCCGTATACGAGGTGTCAAAGCCATAAGCGCTTAGAAAGGGCGGATTTTCTCCCCGTGCAATCCTTGCGAGCCTCTGGTTGAACATGGTGTAAAAAAGCCGCTCTATTAGCTCCTGCCTAACATCCTTTTTGTAACGACTCTTCCGATAGTCTTTTTTAACTATTATCTGAACACTGCTGCGGGTAACTTCGCTATCGTGAACCACCTTTATGAGAGTTTCATCATGTTCGGGAATTTCATATTGCAGGCGTGGTCTTGGCTTCTCGGGTCCTTCCTGCCTGGCAAAACGCTCCTTAATCATGCGGGTGGTTTCAATTACATCGAAGTCGCCCACCGCGATAACAGCCATCAAATCCGGACGATACCAATCCCTGTAGAAACGTCTAAGAGCCTCTATCGGCGCATCTCGAATGATTTCAGTGCTGCCAATAGGCCGGCGACTTGCATAACGCGATCCCTTAAACAGAATCGGGTAGATTTCATCGAGCATCCTAGCATCGGCGTTTCTACCCACTCGCCATTCCTCGAGTACAACCGCCCTTTCCTTCTCAAACTCCTCTTCAGTCAACGTGGCATTGAAAGCCCATTCCTCCAAGATATCAAAGGCAAGTCGAAATTCCTCATCATCCTTTGTACTGACTCTGAGCTTGTAAACAGTGCTATCAAAACTTGTGTAAGCGTTTATCTCCGGACCATACTCCATCCCGAAGGATTCCAGCACATCCACAAGTTCATTCCCAGGGAAGCGCTCTGTGCCGTTGAAAAGCATATGCTCTACGAAGTGCGCCAAACCCAGCTGATCGTCGTCCTCGAGAATCGAGCCCGCCTTGAGCACTAATCGAAGTTCAGCCATTCCCGATGGCTTGGCATTGGCTCGAACAAAATACTGCATTCCATTTTCCAGAATTCCACGCCTCGTTTCGGGGTCGTTGACAATGAAGTCTTCAAAACCCTCGGATTGGGCTCTCGCCCATAGCCCCGTGGAGAAAAAAAGAAAGATAGCAGCGCCAAACGCAAGATTCTTAAAACTCATCTCCTAACTATAGGCGATGGACCAATTCGATACAAATGACACTCTCTATAGCACTGGATTGAAGGCTGTTTGAATGAGTTCTTTTGTATACGGATGCCTAGGAGCAGAAAAAACTTGCCTAGCCTCGCCGGATTCCACAATTAGGCCATCCTTCATAACAGCTATTTCGTGGCATAAATCTCGCACTACCGTCATGTCATGGCTAATAAAGAGGTAACTCAATCCATGATTCCGCTGAACTCTCTTCAAGAGTTCGATAACCTGAAATTGAATCGATCTGTCCAAAGAGGAGGTTGGCTCATCCAAAACAATGAGCCTCGGTTTCAGAACCAGAGCCCGAGCCAGCGCAATTCGCTGCCGCTGTCCACCCGAAAACTGATGCGGATAGCGCTTCATAAGGGCCGGATCCAACTCCACTTCCTCCATCGCTCGCTGGATCAGTTTCAGACGTTCCGCCCCGCTTCCAATCCTATGAAGTTGTAAACCCTCACCTATAATTCTCTCAACCGACATCCTCGGACTCAGCGAACCAAAGGGATCCTGAAAGATGATCTGAAGTTCCCTACGCAGCGGACGCATGGCATTTCTATCCAAATCGCTAATCGGCTTGCCGTCGTAGATTATTTCGCCCTCGCTTTGCTCTAAACGAAGCAAGGCCTTGCCCAAAGTGGTTTTTCCGGAACCGCTTTCACCCACCAGGCCAAGGGATTGCCCCTCACGGATAGCAACACTGACGCCATCAACTGCTCTTACATGTCCTACTGTTCGCCTAAAAAAACCACTTTGAATCGGAAAATGAACCTTAAGATTCCTAAGCTCGGCTAATACATGCGTATCCGAATCTGCCTCCGGCGACAATTCACCCGGCTCCGCATTGATTAGCAGCCGCGTGTATTCATGAGCAGGATTCTTGAATACTTCCTCGGTATTGCCGGATTCCACAATGCTGCCGTTCTGCATCACTGCTATGCGCTCGGCGAAGTGTCTTACAATGCTAAGATTGTGAGTGATGAAGAGGATTGCCATTCCCTTTTCTATTTGAAGCTTCTTAACAAGAGAGAGAACCCCCGCCTGAATGGTTACATCCAGCGCAGTTGTAGGCTCATCGGCAATGAGAAGTTTTGGGTTGTTCAGCATCGCAAGGGCAATCATAACCCTCTGCCTTTCTCCCCCTGAAAGTTGGTGCGGATAAGAGCGGAGACGCTCAGCGGCATTGCGAAGTCCAACTCGCGTAAGCCAATCAAGAGCAATAGGAGCAGCACTTTTAGGATTAAGATTTTGATGAAGTTTCAACGATTCATCTAATTGCTTCTGGATATCGTGAAGGGGGTTTAGAGACGAGAGTGGTTCCTGAAAAATAATACCAATCTTCGCCCCTCGCAGCGACAATAGTTCGGTGTTGTTTGCATCCAGAATAGAAATGCCATCGAAAACGATACTCCCGCTGCTATACTCCACCAAGTCCGGTGGATAGAGACGCAGCACTGACTGGGCCGTAACAGTTTTACCGGAACCACTCTCTCCCACAAGCGCCAGAGTTTCACCAGCGGCTAAACTCAAACTCACCCCGTGAAGCACCTCGTTTAACACTCCCTCCCTTAGAAACCCGGCTCGCAGATTCCTTATTTCAAGCAGTCTATTCTCGCCCATCAGACAACCTTCCTAGGATCAAAGGCATCACGCACGGCTTCACCCACAAAAACCAATAGAACAAGTATCAGCGCCAGTACTAAAAAAGCCGAAAGCCCAAGCCAGGGCGCCTGGAGGTTTGCCTTAGCCTGGGCGAGTAATTCCCCTAAAGAAGGCGAACCCGGAGGCAGCCCGAAGCCAAGAAAATCCAGGGCTGTCAATGAGGTAATCGCTCCGCTCAATGTGAAGGGCATGAAGGTAAGAGTGGCTACCATCGCATTTGGAAGCACATGACGGTATATCACCTGCCTATCGGAGAGACCCATCGCCTTCGCCGCAAGAACATACTCGAAATTCCTGGCTCTAAGGAATTCGGCCCGCACCACGCCAACAAAGCCCATCCAACTGAAAAGGAGCAGGATTCCTAGAAGCCAGAAGAAATTCGGCTGAGTTACGCTAGAAAGAATTATCAGGATGAACAGAGTAGGCAGGCTGCTCCACACCTCGATAAATCTCTGGCCGAGAATATCCAATTTCCCTCCGTAATAACCCATAAACGCTCCAACGGATACGCCAACCAAGGATGAAATCAGAGTTAGGGAGAGTCCAAAAAGCACCGAAACCCGAAAACCGTAGATAATTCGGGCTAGCACATCCCTTCCCCTATCATCAGTCCCGAGGAGGTTAATCCTGCTTGGAGCAGAGGGGGCAGGACTCGGGAGTTCGTAATTGATGGTGCTGTAATGAAAGCGAATCGGCGGCCATAGCATCCAACCATCACTCTCGATTAGGTTGGCAACAAAGGGGTCTCTATAGTCGGCGCTCGTATCAAATTCGCCACCGAACTCCTTTTCGCTGTAGCTCACAAAAACTGGAATGTAGATTCTGCCCTTATAACCGAGAATTAGTGGCTTATCATTCGCGAGCAATTCCGAAAACAAACTCAAGAAGAACAAGATACCGAAAACATAGGCGGAAACCAAACCCAGTGTATTGCGCTTGAAGCGGAGCAATCTTTCGGCTGTGAGTGAATCCTTTCTTATGCCCACCTCTCTATATGGCCCTCGATTCGAAGTCAATCCTGGGATCCACCACCGTATACATCAAATCGGACACCAATCCCAGGAACAGGCCCAAGAGCGTTGAAATATAGAGCGTGCCGAAGATAACGGGGTAATCGCGTTGCATAACCGCTTCAAAACCAAGCAGACCCAATCCGTTGAGCGAGAAAATTGTCTCGATAATCACCGATGAGGTGAATAGCATCCCCACAAAGGCGCCCGGAAAACCGGCTATGATAATCAGCATTGCATTGCGAAAGACATGGCCAAATAACACCCTTTTTTCGGTTAGACCCTTGGCTCTGGCAGTCATGACATACTGCTTCCCTATCTCATCCATAAAGGAATTCTTAGTTAGCAGGGTAAGCGAGGCAAAACCACCGATCAACATGGCGGCAAGCGGCAGAATCAGATGCCAGAAGTAATCAAGAATCTTCATTCCAAAACTCAACTCCTTCCAGTTCGTTGAAACAAGCCCTCTCAGCGGGAAGATTTTCAGAAAAGACCCTCCGGCAAATAAGACGATAAGCAAAATGGCAAAAAGAAAGGATGGAATTGCATTGCCAAAAATTACGGCTACGCTCGTCCACCGATCGAACCGGGTGCCAGCACGAACCGCCTTCCTAATACCTAGTGGAATTGAGACAAGGTACACCGCCAAGGTGGCCCAAAGGCCAAGTGAGATGGAAACCGGCATGCGTTCGAGTATCAGCCCAATTACAGATCTACCCTTAAATAGCGAGTCCCCGAAGTCGAGCAGCAAATAATCTCTAAGCATGATTATGTATCGCACATGAATCGGCTTATCGAATCCGAAACGCTTCTCGATTGCGGCGATTGTCTCAGCATCCAATCCCCGAGCACCGCGGTACATACTGCGAACCCGGTCGTCCGAATCGTCTGCCTCCTCACCCGTTTCCCTCTGCCCGATCCCGGAAATTCGTTCCATCGACATGTTGGATTTGATTCCCTGAGCCTCCGCGATGGCCTGATCAACAGGTCCTCCGGGAGCCACCTGAACGATAAAGAAATTCACCGTAATGATTACCCACAAAGTGGGAATGATTAGCAAGATCCTACGGAGGATATATAAGCCCAAAGCTTTCTCCTATCCACGCCTTTCGATCGGCTTGCAGTTTCCTAAGACTTGATTGCTGGGAGTTTGGCCGCTTTTTTCTCGTCATACCACCAGGTTTCGACACCCGTGCTGTACTTGGGCTTAACCTTCGGCCTGTTAAATTTGTCCCAGTATGCCAACCTGCTAAAACCCGCGTGCCAGAGCTGGATTCCATAATGATTCCACTGAAGAACACGGTCGAGCGCTCTTCCCCAATAGAGTAGCTCCTGGTTGTTATTCTGATTCTTTACGATTCCTTCCACAAGATAATCGACAGCCGGATCGCTTATTCCGGAGAGGTTCCAGGTATCGTCGATATAATCGGAATGCAGAGCTATCTGAAGCTCCGATCCCGGAAAGAACGACCCTGCACTGGGCCAGGAAATCATGTCGAAGTCCCTTTCCCGAACCCTATTGATATACTGCGATGAATCTACCATGCGCATCTTCATCTCTATCCCCAGCTTCTTCAGATTTTCCTGGAATGGAATTGCCACCCGTTCGGTTGAAGGGCTGTACATCAGAAATTCGAAAACCATCGGCTTACCGGTTTCAATGTTAACCAGTTCCCGATCGCGAATTTGCCAACCAGCCTCCTCTAGGATAGCTAAGGCCTTTGCAATCTGCGCGCGTATATTTCCGGATCCGTCAGTAGCCTCGGGTTGAAATTCGCTTTCAAATACTTCCTTTGGAATTTGTCCTCGAATTGGCTCTAGAATTTCCAGCTCCTCGGATCCCGGCAGGCCCAATGCCTCGAAGGGAGTTCCCTGAAAGTAACTCCTTGACCTGTTATACTGATTGTAAAAGAGATTTCTGTTTAGCCACTCGAAATCCAATCCCAATCCAATCGCCTGCCGTACCCGCCGATCCGAGAAAACATCCCTCTGGATATTGTAAACATAGCGCTGTATCGTGGCAGGGGTTTCATCCGGCAACTCCTCCTTGATTATGTAACCCGCGTCGAAATTCGGTCCCGTATACTGCGTCACCCATTGCTTGGAAACATTCTCCATCCTCAAATCTATCGCCCCTGACTTCAACGCCTCAAGCTTAACGGTTTCGTCCCGATAAAGATCGTAACGCGTGTAGTCAAAATTCAAGGTCCCCTTGATAACCGGAATATCAAGAGCCCAGTAATCCTTCAAGCGCTCCAAAACTACGTACTGTCCCATCGCATAGTCCGAAACCCGATAGGCTCCGCTGCCAAGGGGAGGTTCCGTGAGTGGTTCGGAGAAGTCTCTACCCTCCCAGTACTGTGGCGGCAGTATCGTTAGTCCCCCCAGTGAAATCAGCTTCTCCTTGTCTCCGGATTTGAGCGTGAATTTCACCCTTCTATCGTCGAGAGCCTCCACCGACACTACATCCTCGTAATAGGTTTTAAACTGGGGAACTCCCTCGTCAAAGAATTTGTAAAATGAGAAAACCACATCATCCGCCAGAATCGGCTTCCCATCTTGATGCCGAGCCTCGGCCCGAAGGTTAAAAATTATCCAGTCATAGCTTTTCGGATACTCCACCGTTTCTGCAATCAAACCGTAAAATACCTCAATTTCATCGTTGCTGCTAACCATCAAGGTGTCGTAGAACAGAGTAGCGCCTGGCGCAGAGTCGCCGCGCTGACCGTAGCGATGAAAGCTATCATATGTACCCGTGGCCGCCAGTACAACGGTTCCTACCCTTGGCGCATCGGGGTTTACATACTCGAAGTGTTCGAAGTCCCTTGGGTATTTTGGTTCGGTTCTAAGCGAAATTGCATGACTGATTATAACACCATCTTCATTTGCAATTTCTATGGGATTCGGGGGGACGGTTCTCTCCACATAGGTTTCTGCATTGGATAAATCTCCCCCGCCAGAGTAGCGCTCCCCCGAATTGTCGCCATTCCTGCAGGAAGGAAGCAAGATGGCAGCCAGCAGCGCGGCAGCACAGGGCAGAATGGAGGTATTCCGCCGTATGGCCGCCGGCATTCTCACCGAAGAAACCTGTCCTGCTACAGTCCGCCGTCGCCTTTCAATCCACGTCTTCGAACCCTTAGCAGCGACATTCAATCCCGCAACTTTCTGCATCAGATCGGCATAAAAGCGTGCGCCGGCTTGCATAGCAATAGTCTTCATGTCCTTACCCCCATGTAAGATAGTAAGACTTGTCGGTCTAAACGGTCAATTGAAAGCCGGTGAACCCCTCAGAATTCGCCCTACTCCTCTCCATCCGCAACCTATCATTTCTCATCATTTCCTTTGCTAACGCCACTAGCCAAAGTCTCAAACAGGCATTAATGTGTGCTCATATGAAAATTCTAGTAGCCGACAAACTGTCGGAAAACGCGCTTGTCGAACTCAAAGCCTTGGGCTCCGAGCTACGTGTCGAACCGAAGCTTAACGCCGACACACTCCCAGACGCCATTGGCGATGCCGACATCCTAATAGTTCGTTCCACCAGGGTAAAAGCCGCCGCGATGGATGCCGCAACCTCCTTATCGCTTATCATCCGAGCGGGAGCAGGTGTAAACACCATAGATGTCGGCCATGCCTCATCCCAGGGAATCCATGTTGCAAACTGCCCAGGCAAGAATGCCGATGCCGTGGCCGAGCTTACCCTCGGCCTAATCATCGCCGCCGACAGGCGCATTGCCTACCAAGCGGAACAACTCCGCGCCGGCGGATGGAACAAAAAAGAATACAGCAAGGCCGATGGCCTTAAAGGCAAAACAATCGGCATAGTTGGTTATGGTTCAATAGGCAAGGCAGTTGCAAAACGTGCCAAGTCCTTCGGCATATCCGTAATCGCATGGTCACGCAGCCTAAACCCTCAAATTGCCGAAGCCCAGGGCATTGCCTACTGCCCAAATACGCTTCAACTTGCAAGAGATGCCGACATAATAAGCCTGCATCTTGCAGTGGCTCCCGAGACGATGAACTTAGTAAATGCCGAATTCCTAGATGCAATGAAGGATGGAGCAATACTGGTTAACACGTCCAGAGGCGAGATAGTAGATCAGGCGGCATTGGAAGAGGCTATCGATAAAAAATCCCTGAAAGTTGCCCTCGACGTATATTCCGACGAACCCGATGCCAACAGCAACAAGTTTTCCCATACCGAACTTGCAAAAAGGATAACGGGCACTCACCACATCGGGGCCTCCACTAACCAGGCCTCGGATGCAATCGCCTATGAGACCGTTCGCATCGTCGAGTCTTACATTAGAACCGGCAAGGCTATTAATCAGGTAAACACTCAAGAAAAAAGTCCTGCTCCCTACAAACTTGTGGTTCGCCATTTTAACCGAGTAGGTGTTCTGGCCGGCATACTATCGGCTCTCCGCGGGGCCAACATCAATGTAGAGGAGATGGAAAACGCCATATTTTCCGGACAGGCCGCCGCTGTCTGCACCCTGAAACTCGACGAGAAACCCACCGAATCGATTATCAGAGTAATTAATTCCAACCCGGACATAATCCAGGCCACTCTTTAACGGTTAAAAGCGCATTGGGCGCTCGGAAATCTCCCAACTCGATTTCGGATTAGAACTGCTTACCCCCAAAACCAGTTGCCATACTGCCTCTCTAACCCAGGCCCGAATCCACCTGCAGATGCCTGGGGCCACCTTTGAATCATCGATAATCCAAATTCTGCGCTTAGAAGATCCGCCAGAAGGGCTGAGACGAGCCAACAATTATCTTAGGAGATACGCCTTTCTCAGAGCGAGCGGCGCCTCATGAAACGCGGCGTCAAGACGACCGTGAAGTCCCTAGGCACTGGCTTGCGAACTAGGTACAGCAATCCGAAGCAACCATATCCGTGTTGATGAATTATGGAGCAGTTCATCCCCAGCCAACTAGCCCTATCTAGTGAAAAACCCTGCATTCGCATTACTATTGTTCGATATGAATAGAGAATTTCAGAGGCGGCATCGGCAGGACGGGCTCCAAACAATCAGTCTGGATAGGCTGATGGAGATGATTAGAATTAGGCTTGTGGATAAGTTCGACCTAGTTGTTGGTGTTGAACGCGGCGGTGTTCTACCTGCCTACCTGGCCTCGCGCTGGCTAGATGCGCCGCTTAAAACGATAAGGATACCGCCTCAAGATGGGAATCATTCGGCGCAGAGTGGATATTCGCATTTGGAGCATCCCCAGATGGCAGATATTCGAGGAATTCGGGTGCTTCTTGCAGATGATGTCGCCAATACCGGAACTACCCTGCACCATGCGGCGCAGAGCTTGGCGGGCGCCAGGATAACAACTATGGTTATCTCGGGGGAGGCCGATATTTCGCTCCTTGGCCCTCACGAGAAGTGCATCCGCTGGCCCTGGGATAGATAAATCGACTCGCGCCTGCCTTGCCCCCCCTCTGCCACTCCTGTATACTGGGGTGGTTTGGGTGATTAACTCAGCGGCTAGAGTGCTGCCTTCACACGGCAGAAGTCACTGGTTCAAGTCCAGTATCGCCCATTTACCTGTGCCTTACGTCGTAAGGACATAGGGGAACTACCCGAAATCGGCGCTTCATGCAGCTCTAATCTGACCCTGACTTGAAGGCAGGAGGTAACATGGAACGCTGGCAACAACCGTATTCAATTCAGAAACGCCCCACCAAACACGAGAACCGATTCATGTTCTACGTGAAGTTTCAGAACACCGAAACGGGCAAGTACATGAACATCAACCGTCCGGGTGCACCAATCGAAACGACGCGATCAGGTGGGCAGAGCGAGAGTTGGCGGGAAAGGCATTATAGCGGGTTTGAAGCACATCCAGCTTGCCGTATCTACCGAGCAGCTCGACCATATCATCCGGCCCGATAAAGCCCTCCGAGTTGAAGGACACCAAAACAAACCTCGAATCAAGCGCGCTGATAAGGTTTGCAAGAACCCTCGATTCGAGAAGACTCGATCAGCATCAGCCGGTCTTGGGAGCAGGGTTTCGGATTCAAAGAGCCGAAGTGCGGCAGCTCTGGATTATCCCATTATCCGCGGAGATCGGCGATGTCCTTCGCCGGATAATCGCGGCGAGGCAACCAAATGAAATCGTGTTCTACGGTCGTAACCGGAAGGATCTTCCGCTCTCGAGGAGTGTCATTGAGAAGTACTTCCGAGAGGCCCTTCCGAAGATCGGGGTTTCAAATGAGAAACGTGCGAATAGGGTGCTGAGGTTCCACAGCTACCGGCACTCGGTGATTAGGGCTCTTCGCGCCTCGGGTGTGCCGGATGCAAAGGAAGCCTTCACCACTGCAGGGCGGGTGTACTGGATGATTCTCGAACCTGATAGAGCTCAGCGATATTCTGCGGTCTGAGCGCTGCGTCGTCGATTGCTATCTGATCGATCAATCCTTCAAAAGAGTAGATCGATGGGATTGTTATCCACTTGCGCACGAGTGCTGCTGGCGGGCGGGCGAGTTCCATCCGGTCACAATAGGTTTACCGACCGCAGGGTCGGGCATCTTTTTAAGCTTCGATTCGATGTGTGCTTTGCCGTTCATGAAACCCGTACGGTTCCATCCGTATCGAATGTCGCCGCGATGTGGGACCACGATTTCATGAATGGCGCCGCCGGCTCCGTGACGAACTCGCGGCGTTTACGGTTTGAGTATAGGCGATGGCCAACTCGGGCCTTCGGCGTCTATACTAAAAAAATCCACGACCATAGTCACGATCTCGGCCGATGATAAGAGCACCGGTTCCATGGGTATGTTTAGGGAGCGACCCAAGCAGCAATACGCCTTTGAGGATCCAAGCGCGTGGCGCCGGCTACGGTGATTCAGGTAGTGAGTCCGTCGAATTTGACCGCGCCGTTGATATAAGTGAAGTTGCCGTCGATCTTGTGCCTGTGTCCACTGATCGAATTCACAACGTTGATTCCGTCGAACTCAAGCTTCACCGTCATAGTGCACCTCCCCCAGGTGAGTCTCGCTTATGGACTACGGACCGGTGTTAGCGAATCCACATGACTGGCGTTGAACGATGAAACCGTCGACCGCACAATTTCTCGCGACAGCCTCCGGGTTCGCGATCCGCCACAACATCATTTCTATCGCGGTGTTCCCGATATCCAGAACGGGTTGATGATAGGTGGTCAGTGGCACACGAAGATGCTGCGCGTAACGGATATCGTCAAAGGCAATGATTCTCAGTTGTTCCGGAACACTCACACCATGTTTATCGAGTTCTACCATAAGCGCCGCGGCCGTTTCGTCATTGGCGCTTACTACTGCCTCTGCTCCCGAATCCATGATTCGCTGCAAGAAAGACTCATCTTCCGGAGCCCCAAAGTGGATCCAGTCGTCATTCCGGGTGATGGCTGCATCGGCCAAAGCTGACCGGTATCCATGTAGCCGAAGGTGGATTGTGTGTGCTGAGAAAGGCCGTGACACAAAGTCTACCCTCCGGATCCCGCGCCCGGTGAAGTATTCAGTTACCTGATATCCCGCCCGAAAGTTGTCTATACCGACAAGATCAGACGAACTGCGTTCCGGAAACGGAAGGTAATCAGCGTCGATCAGGACCATAGGAATGCTCGCGGCTTCAAAAAGGCCGGCAATACGATTGCTGACGACGTCAAATCCCGGAGCAAGTTCCAGTGGTGCGAAAAACACACCATCGACGCCAGCATTGATATATCGCTCTGCAACCGACTGAAGTGTGCGTTCCGTTTGTACATTTCGATCATCGGAAGCACTCCATAGTAGCGAGAAATCATGTTGTTCAGCGTGCGCTGCGATCTGGGCGCATATCGGTTCGAAAATCTCACCCTTACCCAGGCGAGGAACGACTAACCCGAATAGCCGTGGCTTTTTCGACGACGCCGGATCTGAGGTCACAAACGTTCCGGATCCGGCCCTTCGGACAATGAGATTTGCTTCGCGCAGAGCGTTGAGCGCTCGAATTACAGTTGGCCGAGATACTCCGTACTGATCAGAAAGCTCCTTTTCCGTTGGCAGTTGATCGCCCGCCCCGTAGTCTCCACGCGCGATGCAATCACGAAGATCGCGATAGATCTGCTGATACTTGAATCGCGCAGAATTTTCATTCTCCATCATGCTGTTGTCGACTCCATTGCCTCAGGCTGCCAAAATCACGAAATGTAATATCATTTGTAACATTCTCTGCGGCAAATAGGAAGTGCAATTCTCGTTTTCTGTCTCAAGAAGTGAAGCCAATCGAAAAAATCGCACTTAACATGTTAATTAAGGGATAAAAATCGAATATTTATGAAATTTTTTATTGACAAATAGTATTACATGGACTACGGTTGACGTTATATTTGGTGATTGACCGTGAGATGGCCCAATTACCAGATAGGAGGAGGCCATGTGAAAACCTTCGACGAGCATAAACCACAGCCGGAGAACATCCTCGAATGTCGCAATGTGTACAAGTCGTTTGGCGGTACAGCCGCGCTAACCGGGGTTGAGATGTCCGTTCGACGCGGCAAGGTCCACGCGTTGGTGGGCGAAAACGGCGCCGGTAAGTCGACACTCATGAACATCGTTGGTGGACTTCTTCAGAAGGATTCCGGGTCTATTTGGTTTGAGGGCGAACCGTATCGCGCTTCCAATCCGGTTGAAGCAATCCACGCCGGAATCTCGATGATCCATCAGGAACTGAACCCCGAACCCTATCTTTCGATCGCCGAGAACATATTCCTGAATCGAGAAGACACCTACGGACGATCCCCGTTTCTCAACAAAAAGGCGACCAATGAGCGTGCACGTGCTGTCCTGGAGTCCTTCGGGCTGGACATGAGCCCCAAGGTGCACATGGAGCAACTGACCCTCGCGCAGATGCAGATGATTGAAATCATCAAGGCGGTATCAACAAATGCGCGGCTAGTGATCATGGATGAACCGACATCATCGCTCGATAGCGAGGAAACGGCACGTCTGTTCTCGACCATTCAGAACCTGAAAGAATCTGGAGTCACGATTATATACATATCTCACCGGATGGACGAGATCTTCAGCATTTGCGACTCGTATTCGGTCTTCCGCGACGGTAATTCGGTCGGTTCCGGCCGGATTTCCGATGTCAGCCGTGACGATCTCATATCAATGATGGTGGGATTCCGCGTCGAAAGCATTTTCCCGAAAACCGATTGCAAAATCGGTGACGTTGTGTTTCGTGCTGAAAATCTCTCTGGTAGGGGATTCTCGGATATCAGTTTTGATGTGCGCGCCGGTGAGATTGTAGGTATTGCCGGTCTGGTTGGTTCAGGTCGAAGTGAAACGATGCGCGCGATTTTCGGGCTTGATCCGCTTGAGAGCGGCCGCATGTACATGGATGGCCGGGAAATCCGAAACAAGACAGTGCGTGACGCCATGAAATCCGGCATCGCGATGATCAATGAGGATCGCAAGGCCTACGGCCTCTGCCTGTTCCGCTCAATAAAAGAAAACATCTCACTTGCAAGCCTTGAGGGAAAACACAGACGTCCCTGGATCAGTCTCAAGCGCGAACGAGTCGAATGCAGCGAGATAGCAAAGAAGCTGAACGTGAAGATGGCAAACCTCGATACCGAGGCTTTTGCTCTGAGCGGCGGCAACCAGCAAAAGATCGTGGTAGCAAAGTGGCTGATGGAAACCCCGCGCCTCCTCATCCTTGATGAACCGACTCGCGGCGTTGATGTGGGCGCGAAGGCCGAGATCCACGGACTGATGAGCGAATTCGCCGCTGACGGCATGGCCATCATCATGGTCTCTTCAGAGCTGCCGGAGGTCATGGGAATGAGCGATCGAGTCCTCGTTTATCACGAGGGGCGCATCCAGGGCGTGGTCCCCCGCGAGAAGATACTTTCGGAAGAGGAAACCCAGGAAACGATTCTTGCCAGGGAATTTGGCAAAGAAAAAGGAGAATAGCATGAGAAACGCAACTCGGGCAGGGAATCGATTCGGAATTGATCAACACGCTCTGAATCTGTTCATGAAGCGGTACGGGATTGGAATCATCATGGTCGGCATGTTTGTGATCCTCTCGATCGCCTCGCCACGGTTCCTCACCGTGAACAATCTCACCAATGTGCTGACTACGGTGTCTCTGAACGGAATCTTGGCTATGGGCATGGTGTTTGTTATTACGGCGGCAGGAATCGATCTCTCCATTGGCTCCATGCTTGCCCTCGGGAGTGTGACAATCGGACTGATCCTCAACGCAACTGGGAGCATGATACTTGCGTGTATTGGATCAGTCGCGTTATGTGGACTATTTGGATTCATCAACGGATTCATCGTGGGCAAGTTCGACATGTTTCCGTTTGTGGTGACGCTCGCAAGCATGCTTGTCATCCGTGGCATCGCGTACGTGCTATCTGGTGGCTACTCCTTTGCACTCGTGAAGCCCGAGTTTGCCCAGATTGGACTCGGCAAACTCTTTGGTGCGATACCGTTCCCGGTTCTCGTGTTGCTGTTGGTGACGCTTCTCGCCTACGTAATTCTGCATCTGACCAAATATGGGCGATATGTGTACGCCGTTGGTGGAAACATCAAGGCTGCCCGCGCTTCTGGTGTGAATGTGATGTGGTCCCGCGTGGGAACGTTTGTTATCAGCGGAATCTGCGCGGGTATTGCCGCGATCATCATGACGGCGCGGATCAACGCAGCGCAGCCAAACATAGGCACCGGTTATGAGATAGATGCCATTGCAGCTTGTGTCATTGGCGGAACTTCCTTCTCCGGCGGAATTTCCACGATCCCTGGCACCTTCATAGGCGTAATGATCATTGGACTCATCTTCAACGGCATGAATCTGCTGGGTATCAGTTCCTATTGGCAGATCATCATGAAGGGCCTGCTGATCATTGGAGCCGTGCTCCTGGACAAGATCATTAATCGGAATCGCTGATCAGAATCCATTTGCCGGCCGCGAACTCCACTGTCGAATGGCAGCAGACGAGTTCGAAATCATATGAACACGATTATAAGGAGGTTCCGATATGCGAGAGTTGTGAATGAATACCGGCAACGAGTATGGGCGTGTTAACAGCGCCAAACCTAAATCAAAAGGAGAGAGGAAATGAGAAGAGCTATTTTTTTGTTGTTGATTCTGACAGTTGTGGCCGGTGCGGCAGTGGCGCGCGGCTCCGATCAGACCAACGGAGATGGTCTGGTCGTGGCGTACATCGCTAAAAACACGGTGGACGCGTTTCACGCAACACTCAATGGAGCGGCGAGAGAGTCCTTGGATGCGCTCGTTGCAGATGGGACGATCGCTCGATGGCAGCTTTACGACGGCCAGACCGATCCAATAACGCAGGTGAATCTGCTTGAGACGGCACTGAGTAACGGGGCAAACTTTATCATCCTTCTCCCTGCCGAAGCAGAGGGAAGTGCTCCAGTTGTCAGCCGATGCGCGGAACTCAATATTCCGGTCGTTGTGGTCAACTCGACAACCAACAACACCGAGGAATTGGCGACGGCATTTGTCGGTTCTGACGATGTTGAGGCCGGCGAGATCATGGCCAACTTCGTCAAGTCACAGGTTCCGGGCGGTGGAAAGTACGCCCACATGATGGGAGTTGTTGGAAACTCGGCTCAGATTGCTCGTGGGCAGGGTATCCTCAACATTCTCAGTGGTGATCCGGCGTGGGAAGCAATTGGAGACTACGCAGCAGACTGGCAGGCTGACAGGGCGGTTGGTTTCACAACAGACGTCATTACGGAACACGGAGACGATGTCAAAGCGATCATCTGCGACAATGACGACATGTCTTCAGCTGTGCAGAACTATTTGAATTCAATAGGACGCGAGGATGTCGTTGCCATTGGTGTCGACGGTAACGCCGGCCCTCTTTCAATGGTGAAGGCCGGAACGCTTCGTGCAACGGTACTCCAGGACGGAACCGCTCAGGTACAGACGGCGATATCGCTGATCTCGGACTACCTCGCCGGTAGAGACATACCAAAAGTGACCATGGTTCCGTTCACCCTGGTTACACCCGAAAACGTGGACATCTACCTGCAGTAGATCAACCAAACAAGCCCACAAAACGGGTCCGGCCTACGTCTAGCCGGTCGGACCCGGTCTTTCTGGTGGGTCGAGAGGGTTCATCGATGTATCTGGGGATTGATTTAGGAACCGGCTCCGCAAAGGTCTTGCTCTATGATAAGAGCGGTCGACAGACCGTCCGATCAAAGACGTACCAAATCCAGGCGCCCAAGCCGGGTTGGGCCGAGATTGATCCGAATGCCTGGCTTTCGGCGGTGCGAAACGCGCTTTCCGAATTGCCCGATTTGAAACGCGTCGAAGCGGTCGGATTCTCGGGGCAGATGCATGGTTTTGTTCCGATCAAACGCAAACACGGCGGTATCGTGAACCTGGCGCCGGCAATTACCTGGGCCGATCGGCGAGGCGCTCAATACGTACATACGTTGGAGAAGCTTGACCCGGAGATTCGTCGAGCTATCGGGAATGCCCCAGCTACCGGAATGGCGGCTGTCACGGCGCTTTGGCTGCGAGACAACGCGCCTACAATGTTCGGAAAGATTGACGCGATTCTGATGGCCAAGGATTATGTCCGGGCCCACCTTGTGGAAGGCCTGCAGACCGACTTCTCAGACGCGAGCGGTACACTTCTCTATGATTTTGAGCGCAGATGCTGGCACTTCGGAGTACTGGAGCAACTTGGGATACCAAAGCGGATTCTGCCAGACATTGTGGATGGGAATGCAATCGTTGGCGCCATCACAAAAAAAGCGGCCACCAGGTTCGGCCTTCCGGCAGGGATACCGGTCGTAGCTGGAGCGGGCGACACCCCGGCGGCAGCCATCGGAACCGGACTCAGAAAGTCCAACGCAGCCCAGATATCAATCGGGACTGGAGCACAGATCTCTCTTTCAGTTCCTCCGAAGTTCATGTCCTCAGACCAATCTCTCACTCTCTTCGAGGGCGCCGCCGCGAATCACCGACTGTTGGTCGCTGCGGTGCTGAACGGCGGGCTCGTTCTCGAGTGGGTTCGCCGCACACTGGGCTTCTCTTGGGATGACTTGTATACCCGCCTTGAAGCGCGCGGTTTTGAGCAATCACTCGACCTTGTGTTTGTCCCGTACCTGTCGGGTGAGCGAACCCCTCACATGGATGCCCATGCCCGAGGCAGCTGGACCGGACTCTCGCTGCACCACACGCGAGAAGACCTTGTGCTTGCAGCGTTACTCGGGGTCGCTTCGTCAGTTCGGCTTGGATTCGAAACACTCGAAAAGGCGGCAACCAAAGAAATCACCTCCATTCGAGTTGTCGGTGGAAGCGCCGGTTATCCCTATTGGCGGAGGCTTCTGTCAGCCTTACTTGGAAAAGAGTTCCATGTATCCACGGTGGGCAATAGCTCAGCGCTCGGTGCTGTCAGGCTTGCTGCGGAGGCAACCGGCGGCGATCATGTGCCGGATCCCGATTTCAACGTAGAACCTCCGGCGCACATTGCATGGATTGACGAATACTACGAACGGCACCGTTCCACATCGGACCACATCCGCCAATTGTCCCGGTGACTTTGTAACCGCCGTGTCCAGATACTTCGAGTATACTGTCGTACGTGAACGCTAAAAGACACACGACAGTGAGACATACATGGCGCTGCCGAATAGGAATACAGCCCTACGAAGAGGAGGAAGTATCCTCCACCAAGCCGTTCGGAGATTGCTTCCAACGGCCTTTTTTGGTTCTGACAGAAATCGGAAGAGCGTGTATCGAAAGGTAAGGCTTTGAGACGCCATGCGAACGCGTGTCTAAAGTCTTGGTTTGCCAGTATTGGTACGTTCTCAAAATGCTGATAAACCTTTGAGACGGGTAGGTTATATGGCGAAGATCGGTTATGCGAGAGCAAGCGCCACGCCGATACCTACGGATGAGGAAGAGGAACAGCAGATTGACAACGCCCCAATTGACTTCGAGCAATACGCGGACGATGCAATAGAGAAGTTCATCATCCAGAAGTACAAGGGCCACGGACTCGCAAGGTTGATTGATGCGATCTTGCGGGCATCTGGCTTCACAACCCACGTCAGCCCGCCGGAATCCGACAAGGGTGTGGACATTCTCGCTGCTCCTGATCCTATGGGATTCGGGAATCCCCGCATCTGTGTACAGGTCAAATCCCAAGATTCCGCTGTAGATAGGCAGACTCTCGATCAGCTTGTAGGTGCGATGCAGAACCACGGCGCAGACCAGGGGCTACTGGTTTCTTGGGGCGGGTTCAAGAGCGCCACAGACAGGGAACGGGCGGGTCAATTAGGATCGTTCCATACTGACCAACCAACTGCGAAATATCGCCAGTGTAATTCATTTTGAACCCCCTTGGCGGAATAGAGGATTTTTGGTGTCCAGATAGGTTGTCACTGCATCTCTCACAACCCATGCAACTGAGACCCGGTTTTGACGCGCAATACATAGCAACTCCTGATAGTCGTTCTCATCAAGAGTCACTGATATCCGACGCTTTAGATTCTGGACATCTAACATGATGCATCATCTTCATCAACGTGGTGCAGGTGTCAATTGAATTGCTAGAAGCAGCTAAACAATTCCACTCCAAAACGATTTGTTTTGTTTGATGATAGCACAAGCCACAGGGCAGCAATAAAATACAGATTACGCTGGAACTATCAAGCTAACCATTTGTCACTGCCGACGGGTGGCACTTTCTCTCTATTTTCTCCGACAGCGACTGCGCCCCACGTCATTGGAAAAGAGGGCGATGTGCGGATCGGCTCCTATCGGAAGGAATCACAAGATCGTGTAAACGTGAGTACCTAAAGATTTAGGTGATGATGCTGAGTGTTACCCGCATTGTTACCTAAAGGTCCACCACAGAGAGGTACGATGCGTTACTGCCGGCTAAAGTCAGCAACAGAGAGCCACAGAGGGATACAAGATCCCGTTGGGCCAATCCACCTTCACACGGCAGAAGCAACTGGTTCAAGTCCAGTATCGCCCAGAGCTAGTTCTTCTCAAGAAGGTAAAGATACTCCTTCAAGTAAGTGGCTCGATCGCGAAGGTTTCTACTGGCGCGAAAGGCATTATAGCGGGTTTGAAGCACATTCAGCTTGCCGTATCTACCGAGCAGTTCAACCATATCATCCCGCTCGATAAAGCCCTCCGAGTTGAAGGACACCAAAACAAACCTTGAATCAAGCGCGCTGATAAGGTTTGCAAGTACCCGATGGGACTGAGATTTTTTATTGTAGAGCGACCTCTTCCAGTTCGCTGGAATTCCCGAAACCCTACTGATTCTGGAGGGGCTGCGATTGCTGACGATTAGGTTCAGCATAAAATAATTTGAACCGTAGGGGTGCTGATTGTAGGGCGGATCAATGTAGCTGAGATCGAGGTTTTTCACCTTTCGAGCGAGGGAATTCGCATCCTCTTGGTGCAGCTCAACCTCGCTTTCGAAATTACTGAAAACCGGCAGAGGCAGGTGAATTTCGCCGAGTATCCGGGAGAGCGCCTGCCCCCGCCTGCCGCCAAATTTACCTATCCCAGTAGTGGAATCCTTGTAGAAACCCTTGAATACGCCGGCCGTATTGGCATGCTTGGAGGCCTCGGAGAGGAGCGGCGCAAGGAAGTATTTTTGCAGCGAAGGCGGCATGGAATTAATCTGCAATCTGGCTGTATCGATATAGCGGGCATTTCTAGCGGAATAAAAATCTCTCTCCCCAATGCGGATATTCGACTCATCAACCGGCGAATACAGGCGAGTGATTATACCCTCTCTAAAACCATCCTTTTCCAGTTTGAAAACCAGCTCGCGGTGCAATTCCCTTATATCTTCAAGCGGAACCTCGGATCGGTTGGCAAGATAACAGCTATTGACAACATGGGAATAGGTTTCCAAGTCGTTTGCTACCAAACGCTCCGCGTATTGCTTGCAAAACCTCGCAACAACACCGGAACCCGAGAAAGCATCGAATATGGAAAGTCTGTCCTTGCCGGTCCGCCTCCGTACGAGCTCAATCCCCTCGTCGATAAACCCTAGAAGAGAGCGCTTGCTTCCAAGATAGGTGATTAACTGGGTCTCTAGAAAATTCTCGTTCTCTTCCAGCGGCCTCAATGAAGCTCAACTTCCATCCGGCAAAATCCGCCTAGTCCATAAGTCTGAAATGCGGATACTCGTCCGTTAGCAAGAGGACATATGCCCACACCCTGTATGCCCACCGCTGGATTCCCATAACCAAGCGAAATATATCCCTGTGATACCTGCCCGTAAATAGCAGCGCGAGAAGAGCGATAATCACCAATATCGGATTAAGTCCCGGAAAACCACAATCAATACTTTTTGTTTTGGCCCTGCCCAGTTCATCGGCGTGAACCTCAGTGGTCAAAGGGAAATCTTGGAAGGACTCCACGGGCGCATTGTAAATGCCGAAATCACTAAGCTTAGTTTCAATGATTGAGTACGAATTTTGGAAAGGCCTTGCAGATGATTGAAGCGAATCATAATCGTTACTGAAACCGAAAAACGCGACCAACACGAAGTAATGCGGAATAGCTAGAAACCACTTAACCAGCGGCAGCCATTGCTTGAAGCGTTCGGGATAATCGATGTGAAGATCGGCCGGATAATCATCTCTTGGTTTGAGGGAGAAGGGCGGGTACTTATCGGTGCCACTTACACTATAGGCATAGAATCCAACACGCCAACCCCAGCGAAGCACTCCAACAACAAAATCGAAGCTTCTTCTGGGATACCTACCCGTGAAAATAATCGCGAAAAAAGCAAAGATTGTTACAAATATCGCGGCAATGCCTAAGAAAAACACCACTAGAATATGTGGAATGGCAAGTAACCATTTCAACAGCCAAAGCGCTCGGCTTGGCGGCCTGCTTAACTCTCCCCTTAAATGCACCGAGGAAGCCTTACCCTCCTCCGAAGTAGACAGTGCTTCATTATCTGGCATGAATAGCTCCTTTGAGTATGAGCAGAATAACAGCAAATCCCGATTTGGGCAAGGGCCGCAATGCGGAATCAGAGAAAAGTTGCGAGCCCCTCCGCTCACGAGCAAACTTGCAGCCCTTCTAATGGATGTCTGTCCTTGCCATAGTTTGATATCAGTGAACCAACCCGTCTAGCTCATCGCAGCCGGTATCCTACTTTCGAAAATCCGCCCTCACCTTCCCCACTAGAATCGGCTACCGGCGGCAGGGCATTCTATAAGCGTAAACCAGGCCCCTCTTCGGATGAGCATCAGAGCGCACTAGTAAGGAGCGGGGAGGAACTCAGTTATTATGCCACTTGATTTTTCGGGTGATTAGCATCACAAGACCGAGAATAGCAAACACGCCTATCGAACCGATCAGCAATGCATAGTCTTCAGAGATGAGCGTAAACCAGAGCCAAAGATACGATAGGCCAAGAGTAGCAGGCATGGCCAATGCAAGCGCTGGGAAGCGCGGTCTGCCGTTCTTACGCCCAGTGTGGCCTACAATGCTATAGGTATAGATGGAAATCAGCGCGATAACCGCAACTGCCGCAATCAAATATGCCTTCCCGAACCCTAAGTGCTCCGATATTGCCAGGAGCAGCAGGTAGAAAACTACATCCGCAATTCCTACCATCAAGTATTGCATCGGATGCACCCTAAGCCGAGCGAGAGTTTCGAACAGGAAGAACACCGCAAATGGAATCATTAGAAAGAGAAGTCCATAGTTAATCAGTCTCTGAGTTTTCTTGTAGCTGGACACGGGCTCCAACAATACTACCCCTAAACCATGCACAGCGGGGTCTATCGCTTCCGCCTCCGATGAATCCCAATGTGGCTGAAAGGGTCTGCTAACTTCCGGAATTCTCCAATTCGCGTTAAACCCCTCATCTCCGAATTCCATCTCGGAGGGAAGCAGGCCTCCCAGAAACGAGGGTGATGGCCAATCGCCAGAGAGTTCAAGCGCCGCTTCACGTCCAAGGGGAACAAATCTCTCTCTACGGCCCCCGCTGATTTCCATATCAAAGGAGAAATCAATTGCCTCGTTATCATCGCCGTTTCCCGCAACTACCCCTCCCACCACCGCGCTCACACCGTGCCCCACCGATACATTTTCCGAATTCGGTAAAAAGTCTACCCGCCGTGTCCCCCATCGCAGGTTCGAAATTTCTCGAATTCCCTCCATATTCTTGATGCCGATTACAAATCGGTTTTCCTCCGGAACCGGCACTGCGTCGGAAGGATATAATTCCTTTCCAGGCATAGAAACCCTCCCACTCCCGTCCATAAGGGCCTTGAAGACAGGGGCTCGGTAAATCCCCACGCTTCGATACTCGGCTTCCAATCTTCCCCTTAGAGTGAAGGATTCGGGAATCAGATGAATCTCGCCTCTGCGCTTGAGGGTTACCTCCTCTCCATCGATCAGTTCGATTTGCTTATGCTCATAGGGCAGCACAAGCATTGGTCCAACTAGTATAAGCTCCCCCCCTACCTCTTCAACAATCCGTTCGGCAGCTTCATCCCTCAGACTCTTCCTATCTGACACCAAATCACCTAGCATAAGCAGTGGAATCAGCAGCAGTAGTATTATCCCAACTATCGCCAGAACTTTGAAAAGCGGTTTCAGCCACTTCTTTTCATTGGCCATTGATTCTCCTTCAAATGATGTACCGCGGGCCCATCATATCAAACTTAGGCGCATTGTTAGCCACCTAGCAATTGGCAGTTTTACGGCTGGAAATCGGCAAAACAGTGGCGGCAAAGTACATGGAGCAACCTGGTTCTGGTAAAAGTTGGTTCCAAGGCTATCGGCATTGCCGCAAAGCAAGGGGAAGGCCTATCCGAACAGCGTTGGAAGCCTCTGCCTTGAGCATAAACACAGCTATCCAATATGCTAAGGAGAATGAAGCATATTGCAATCGTGGACGACGAGGCAACTCTTCGCGACAATCTGAGCTATGCGATCAACAAGGAAGGCTACATAGTATCAGCTTACTGTAACGGCCAAGATGCCTGGGAAGCCTATCAAGGCAATCCCCCACATCTCTATCTGCTAGACATACTGATGCCGCGATTGGATGGACTGGAATTTTGCCGCCTGCTGCGGCAAGCAGATAGTACAACTCCCATAATTTTCCTCTCCTCCCGAGACCAGGAACTCGACAAGGTTCTCGGCCTGGAAACAGGCGGGGACGATTACATCGGGAAGCCATTTAGCGTCCGCGAACTTTTAGCTCGAATAAGGGCCGTCCTGCGGAGAGTAGACGGCGTCGATCAGAGGGATCCTCCGATTCAAGTAGGGGCCTTCACACTGATACCGGCCAGCTATAGGGCCGCCTGGAATGGACGGGAGCTGGTACTTACCATAAGTGAATTTCGAATCTTTTCCGAGCTAATCCGTTCACCGGGAGCCGTCCGCAGCCGCTCGGCTCTTTTCTCGAGTGTATTCCCGAATGATAAATTCATGAATGAACGCGCGGTAGATAGCCACATTAAGCGAATTCGCAAGAAGCTGGAGAGCATCGGGGCGCCAAAAAACACCATCGAAGCCATGTATGGAATGGGCTACCGATTCGGAATAGAAGTTTGAAGCTTCTTTCCGCTGGCCGCTTCTCCCGTCGCGGCAAGTATTTGAAAGGACTAACCGCAAGGCTTCTTGTTTTCAACATCCTGCTGGCCGTCTTCCCAATCGGCGCCGTGTTTTTTCTCGGCACATACGAATCCCAGCTTCTTGAGAGTCAGGAGCGCGCCATGGTGCAGCAGGGTAGGCTCCTTGCCTCGGCCTTAAGCGGCCACGATTTAGCCAGCGAGGCCAACGCCATAATAGGACGCTTGGGCGCGAGAACCGATGCACGCCTGCGAGTGGTGAATAAGAACGGGCTGCTGCTTGCCGATTCCGCCAGCCCCGAGGCAGGCGCACAGGGCCAATCCATACCTCGCACGGAGGATTCGCAGGACTCCCAGCAAAGCTATCCCGAGGAGAATGTGATTTATCGGATCGGCGCCTTGCCCACCCGCGCTCTTAAGCTGCTTACCCGCATAATCAGGGCCCCCGAAATTACGAATATCGGCGCGGAGTATTACAGCGGCAAGCAGGTGCTGCGCGGTAGTGAGATAAGCTCGGCTCTGGAGGGGCGTTATGGCGCGATTACCAGAATTTCTAAGGGGCAAAGGTCGGTAACCCTCTATTCGGCAATACCTATTTTCCAAGATGAAGAGGTGGTTGGCGCTGTTTTAATTTCTCGCTCCACCCTCGCAATACTGTCCGATCTCTACAAACTTCGACTCGATATCGCCACCATCTTCCTATTTAGCGTAGGCGGAGCGATCATTCTCTCATTATTGCTGGCCAGAACCGTAACTGTTCCAGTGGGTCGACTATGCGATCAGGCCGAAAGTATACTGGATGTACAGGGAAAAATGCAAGCAGGCTTTAAACCACTCTCCGGCAATGATGAAGTGGCCGAACTCTCTCGGGCGCTTTACCGCCTATCATCTAAGCTGCAGCAACGTACGGATTACATGGAAGACTTCATGGCGGATTTAGTTCACGAGATGAAAAATCCGGTGGCCGGAATTCTCAGTGCGGCTGAATTGGCGGAAAGAAACGCTTCCGGAGAAACCAACAGATTCCTTGGAGTTATCACCCGTGAGAGCTGCCGCATTCAACGGCTTCTGGACGATCTTAGAGAGCTGATTAGCGTCGATGTCCGTTTGAATCAAAACGAGGAAGTCACAGCGTCTGTCGGTGCAATTTTGGAGAACATTGTATCGGCTTATAATTGCCGCAGGAACAAAGGAGCGCGGGCGGTATTCATCGACCAATCGGGATCGGCCAGTTCTATTCAAGCGCTTGCCAATCCTAATAGATTGGCGCAGGCCGTATTGAACCTGCTGGATAACGCCGTCTCCTTCTCTCCTGAGAATGAAAGAGTTGAAATAATTCTCGATTCACCAAGCAAGGACAGAGTGAAAATATCGGTTGCAGATAGGGGGCCGGGAATCGCCGAGGACGCTAAAGAAAGAGTGTTTGAACGGTGGTATACCGACAGACCCAATCGGGAAGCCTCACAGCATACCGGCCTAGGCCTGGCAATAGTTAGGGGAATCGCCGAGGGTTACGGAGGCAGTGTTCAAACCATCCCTAGGGAGGGAGGCGGAAGCATCTTCGAACTCGAATTCGCGGTGGCAGGGTGATGGAGGCAGTTACTGGAAATCGTAGGATAAAACTGGATTCAGCCTGGTTAGGCAGACTCGTCCATGAGTTTGAAAAGCCCTATATGGCTGAGCTCCGGGCCTTTCTGCTTAGGGAAAAGAAGGCCGGCAAGGTAATCTACCCCAGGGGTGAGGACATGTTCGCGGCTTTGAACAGCACTCCCTTCGAAGAAATCAAGGTGGTGATTCTGGGTCAAGATCCCTACCACGGCTTCAACCAGGCGCATGGTTTGAGTTTCTCGGTGCTTCCGGGAGTTCCTATCCCTCCCTCCTTGAGCAACATATATAGGGAGCTACGGGATGATTTGGGGATAGCTCCTGTACGCCACGGATGGCTTATGCCATGGGCCAGGGAAGGCGTACTGCTTTTAAACTCCGTTTTAAGCGTGGAACACGGCAAACCGGCTTCGCACCGGAACTGCGGCTGGGAAACCTTTACGGATAGAATTGTCCATCTAATCGATTCTGAACTGCAGGAGGTGGTGTTTATTCTGTGGGGTTCATACGCGCAAAGAAAGGCGGCGCATGTGGATGCAAACAGGCACCTGCTGCTAAGTGCTCCCCATCCTTCTCCTCTATCCGCCTCTCGAGGCTTTTTTGGAAGCCGTCCCTTCTCCCGAACCAACAACTGGCTAAGGAATCATGGCAAGAATACCATCAACTGGCGGCTCCCCTCATCACCCTCATCCGCCCTATCAGGCAGCCAAATAAATCCACCACGGGAATATAACTAGATTGGCAGTCAACTCCAAACCTGTTCCAGTGCAAAAACCTCATAACCGAATACTGCTGCGATTTGCCTTCTCTTCAACATCCACAACCGGAGACTAATCCGCAATCTGGAGAAGAGAGTAGCCGTTAGCATCGACCGATATAGTTGCTATTCTTGCGTCGGATGGGCGCGCGAAATGCCATATGCCCCTGGGAAGAACGCCTTTCCAACCGTTCCGGCTGGAGATAAGCGGGGGATCGAGGGGAAATTGAGAATACCAAATTCCCTCGGGGAGGGCTGCCTTGATTTTGAAAACCTCCAACAGGCGGAAGCTGTAAGTTTGCAGTTTTCCCTCTGCTATGTCGTTTTTAAGATAACTCTCATTCAGGCGCCAAGGCTTGTTGCCGCTTCGCTTCCGCGCTGTTGAGGCAAAACGGCGTTGATTGATTGCGTGCGAGGGAATTCCGGCATCCACTAGGGATAGGAGGAACTGCGCCGAGAATCCATCCTCCCAGCTAAGTTGCACACTCCCGGGCAATGGAGAATCGGCGCCGACTACGACGCCGGCGGGGCGAACTCGATAGGGGCTGGCATATTCAGCCGTGATGGGGGTAGCCATTACGATCAGCGGCGACTCTCTGGAGAGTTGCAGGACAAGCGGCCCTTGGGCGCTATCAACTCTTCTCACTGAGACTGTAGCGCTGGAGTTCAGCCAGCGTACCTCCCAAGAAGGGGGATTTGTCCCATCGTAGATTGGCAGTCCTCCCGGCGGCCATCTGATGATAACGTTATCTGCAAAACCAAAAAATCCGCAGGCAATTGAGAAAAATGATATGGCTAAGCTTTGTATCAGGGTTCTCATACTCCCCATTGACTAGGCAGAGGCATTGATTGCTTGAATTCAGGTCTTCAAAGTCTATCTTGAACCACAGTGAAAACCCCAGGGTTAGCTGGAGCGGTAAATTCCGAGATTTCGGTAATCTTCGGAGGCCTCGCTGAACTCCTTTTCCGCTAGCTCGAAAATCTGCCTATCCTTGGGCAGCATCACATCGACATAGAACATATAGTTCCAAGGCTTCCCGGCAATGGGACGTGATTCCAGCTTAGTCATATCCACATCATGCTTCTTCAATATCCGGAGGCAATCGCTAAGCGCCCCCGGATGGCTTTTGAGGGAGAAGGTAAAAGAAGCCTTGTCGGCGTTCTGTGCCGCAGCGCTGTCAATCCGGGTTATCACTACAAAACGTGTGTAATTTCTGGGGTTGGTTTCGATATCTTCGGCCAATATCTCCAGCTTGTGAAATGCGGCGGCGGCGGTGCTCGCAATGGCCGCCACGCCAGGGTCGGCCTTCTTTGCCACCATGGCAGCCGCGCCGGCTGTATCAAAGTATGGTTCCGTTCGGTAGCCTTTTTTCTCCAGAAACTCCGCGCACTGAGAGAGGGCCTGCGGATGTGAATACACTTTCTCAATTCGACTCTCTTCACTACCCCGAATCGCAATCAGATTATGGCGAATTCTCACTTTGATTTCGCCGATTATTTTTATATCCGGATAGCGAGATAAAAGATCGTAATTCTCGAAGACGCTGCCAGCTAGGGAATTCTCTAGTGGAATCATGCCCCATGCGGCCCTCCCAGATAAGACCGTGGCAAAGACATCATCAAATTTGGACAATGCTAGGGGCTGCACATCGCCCTCGGGAAAATAATTCAATATGGCCCGCTCGCTATAAGCGCCCCTTTCACCCTGGAAGGCAACCCTTGGTTTCTCGCCGACACCTCCCTTCCCTAAGTGCGAGCGAAGCACATCTCCTTGATATCTTTCGGGAAGCCGAGCAAGTTCCCGGTCCACCGTGGGGCAGAGGGCCTCGATGTCGCGGAGCAGCTTCTCGAACTGTGCCGGCCAGAGCGACTGCGGCCCGTCGCTGAAGGACTTATCAGGGTTCGTATGAACCTCTACCAGTATCCCATAAGCGCCGGCGGCGATGCTGGCAAGAGCCATCGACGAAACCTTGTCTCTGATACCCGTTGCATGCGATGGATCAACAATCACTGGTAGATGACTGAGTTCCCGGACTACGGGTATGGCGGATATGTCCAATGTGTTTCGAGTAGCCCTTCCAAATGTGCGAATTCCCCGTTCGCATAGAACTACATCATCAGTTCCGGAGGAGAGCAAATACTCGGCCGCCATCAACCATTCCTCGATAGTCGCCGCCATTCCACGCTTCAATATCACTGGAAGTCCCGCCTCTCCTACGCTTTTCAGCAGCTCAAAATTTTGCATATTACGCGTGCCAATCTGAAATACATGAACAAGCTTAGCCATTCTCTTCACATCGTTCGAAGATACTACCTCGGAAACCACTGGCAATCCGGTAACGTCGCCGGCCTCACGGAGATACTCCAAGCCTTCGAAGCCTAGGCCCTGAAAGGAATATGGAGAACTTCGCGGTTTAAAGGCGCCGCCGCGCAGCATAACCGCTCCTGCCTCCTTCACCACCCAGGCCGTATCAAGAATCTGCTGTCTGGATTCCACGGCGCAGGGGCCGGCGATGCAAACGATACGGGAACCTCCGATTTTAACCGGACCAACATCGATCACAGTATCCTGAGGATGAAATTCCCGAGAGGCCATTTTATAGGGTTTACTAATTGGAATAACTCTATCGACGCCCGGTAGAATCTCCACCTGCCGGTTATCTATGGTTTGGCTGCCGATGGCGCCGATTAGAACTTCCTCCTCTCCTGCGATTTCACGGATCTTAAATCCCCTTTCCCGGAGAAAATTCGATATATCCTCCTTTCGGGAGGGTGAAATCCCAGCCTTTAGCACGACAATCATTGTTCAATACTAGCCTATCATAGGCCGCTTTTATAGGTAGTCCGGATGCTTTATAGGCTTGAAATCTGGAGTTATTAATACGCTATCAATGCTGTTAAACCGATGGTAGTCTCGAATTAGGTTGTTCTTGTAGGCAATTATCCTATCTATATAGTTTAGCGTGTTAGTAGGAGCGCCTTGGCTGCTAACACGTCCAGGACCTGCATTGTACATGGCCAATGCGGTAACGATGTTGCCGGACATGTCCAGCGTTTTTCTCAGGTAGGACGTTCCGTAATCCGCATTTATATAGGGGTTGAAAAAATCATCGGCGCTGAGCGTTTTGAAAGTTGAAGAATTGAGCTGCATCAATCCCCTATCTACGCTCTTGTTATGGTTTGTCCCATATGCATTTGCCCGGAATCGACTCTCCTGCCAAGCAACAGCAACTACCAGGGCAGGATCTACCTTGTACCGATCGGCAGCCACAATTAGGGCATCCGCAACGGCGGAATCGCCTATTAGAAAGTGAAGGTAGGAAATTACCGAGATTCGGCTCGTTGGATTGGTGAATGCCGCCATCAAACCGTTTTCAAGCTGTTCTACACCGAACTCCTTGAACAGGTACATGGGCGCAAGGTTGATCGGCTGTCCCGTCAGCCTTGTATCGGCGTCATCGTACTGTACTCCAAATGTTAAAAAAACAATTCCGAATACCACTATCAATATTTTTTTGATATAATACTCCTCAAAATTTAGGCGATTGGTAGTGAATCGTATTTAGCAGAGAAGGTAAAGTAGACAGAATATGTTTTTAGGTGAAGTTTTAGTGAAGATTGCAACGATGGGGGGGAACCTCATTAAACGAAGATTATTGATTCCTGTTTTTTTTCTGCTCCTCGTCTTCGAAACGCCCGCGGAGGAAGACGTTAAGCAATTCACCGTACTATTTGCACCCTATAAAATCGAATGGAATCCTCATTATGCCTTTACTGCCATTGAAGCCCAGGTATTCACGGCTATTTATGAGGGACTTGTAGCCTTTCATCCGGCCACGCTCCGGCCGGTTCCAGGTGCGGCAGAGTCCTGGGAATTCTCCGAGGACAACAGCCGTATAACTTTCAAGCTACGCGAGAATATCCTCTGGAGCAATGGAGAGCGTCTAAGCGCATCGGATTTCCGGGATTCGTGGTTAACCATACTCTCTCCGGAATCCAAAGCTGAATACGCTTCCCTATTCGACGACATTGTCGGCGCCAAGGAATTCCGTTCCGGCCTAGGCCTCGAGAAAGATGTCGGGATCGAGGCTCCCGATGCAGCAACACTGGTGGTGAGTCTGAAACAACCCTCTCCCCAGTTCCTTTCGATTCTGTGCCATTACAGCTTCGCTCCGATTCATAGAGACTTTATGAAGCTTCACGATTGGAGCGCAATTCGATCGGTTCCCGTAAACGGGCCCTTTATCATAAGAGCACGCAGTGAAAACGAGATTTTGTTCGACAAGAACCCACTGTACTGGGATGCCGAATCGCTCAGCATTGATCGTCTCAGGATTGTGTTCAACAACGATGCGGATCAGATAATGGAAGGCTTCAATCGGTTTGAAATTGACTGGGTTACGTCGGGGATAGACGGCACGCAGCTCGCCGTACCCGAGGCTCTAAACATTACGCCTCAGTTTTCCACAACATATTTTTACTTTTCAAACAACTCCAAGGTATGGACCGATTCCAGGGTTAGGCGCGCCCTCACACTTTTGCTGCCCCTCGACGAACTACGTGAGGAACGAATGATTCCCGGCGTATCCCTTGTTCCACCCATCCCAAACTACCCGACTGCCGAAGCTAATTTCCCGCCGTCCGACAAGCGTTTGGAAGAGGCAATGAAGCTGCTCGAAGAAGCTGGATTTCCCGGAGGCAAGGGACTCCCCCCCACTATAATCCGAGTGCCCCCCGAAGACCCTGTAGCTGCGACAATGAAAGACACCTGGAATAAAACTATTGGCCTGGATGTGGTTATCGAAGAGATTGATTTCCCGAATTACTATGATTCGGTTCGAAGCGGTGGCTACGATCTGGCCACTCTCTCCTGGATAGGTGATTATGCCGATCCCCAAACTTTTCTTGGTATGTGGGATTCCCAAAGCAGCTTCAACGAATCCGGTTTTTCGGATCCCGCATATGATGCCTTACTCAGCGAAGCCGCAACATTGCCCCACCTTGAGAGATTCGAGAGATTGCGGGAGGCTGAAAGCCTGCTTCTGACCTCTTGTCAGGTTATCCCGATCGAACACTATCCGGCGGTGAACTTGATCGATCTACGCTTTGTGAACGGCTGGTTTCCCAATGTACTTGATATCCACCCTTTCAAGAACCTGAGTTCTCGACTGGGTTTTGATATCCCCGGCGTTGCAGGACCGAATGGCGGCACAGGTAAAATCCGCGTTAGCTCGAATCGACAAGCAGATTAACCCGCAGCAAAGCCAAATCCCGTACCCCATAGATTCTCCTTGAACCAAATGTGGATTCCAACACGATTTTACTGTTGATATGGTGCAAGGCGGTAGCTTTGAGGCGCGCCGTTCTCCACTCAAAGAGCGAAGAATCACCTATCGGGTTGATATCCTTCGACTCGATTCCGGAGAAAAAAGTATTGAAATAATCGCTTAGCCAGTCTTTACGTTGATTGAGCCATGTTTGTGTGCCGCCGTCTCGGGAAGTGTATCCAAGATTAACCCTTGCAATAAATATGGTGGGCTCCTCGTCGGAGGTGTAACCGCTAAGCTCGGGGATATTTTTGTAATAAGAGAGATTTGGCACCCAGTTCATACCTGGCCCTTCGTCAACCGCGGCGATCAGCGCAAGCAAATCCTCACTGCGTCTATGAATGTCTGCTGATAATACCAGTATGCATAATTCGTCTAGCTCGGTGTGCAAAGCAGGATGATATTTTGCCGCCAGTATCCAGTTCTCATCTACGGATAGATTATAGAGCGATGCAGCAAGTTTTTTCCAACTCGTATCCAATGCCATTAACCGCGATCGAAAACGCCAGTTTCTCAGCAGGAAGGAGCGCACTCTTCTACGGTTAACTGCATAGGAGAAACTAGTTTCATTGCGCGGAATCCAGGTATTTGCAAAATTTCCGAGAGCTAGTTGGATATTTTCAGTGATGGAGAAGCTGTCCACAGATGGCATGGGCATGAAGGTTAGCTCGGCCGGAACCCCGCTCAATATAAGCAAGTCTTCCTTTACGATATCAAAGAGCGCCCGAGCCGTCGCAGCATACTCGGGTACCCAATTCGGCGCCTCTTTGCCCGCGAACTGCCTCTTGTATGTCTCGATTGCCTTACGAGTGTCCTCGTTCAGATATCTACGGAAACGGCTACGATTCAAAGGCCTAGCGAAGTCCCCTCGTCCCGGATCCTTGGACAAGAACAGTTTTAAACCATCCAAGCTGCCTCCCCTCTTCCAAGGCGCGTTCAGCCTAGCTTTTATTTGGTGGAGGTTCTCTAAACTATCTCCTTGATTGGTCGAGAGAAGGGTTTTTATAGCCATTGCCCTAGATGCGCGGGCGAGTTGCTGCTGTGGGCTTTCAAACTGCAAAACCAGAACAATCGCCAGAGCAGTTATTGGAATCGCTATGGCTGCTACAAGCGCCACCACTGCTTTACGACTCATATAGGAACATTATCGGATACTTAGCAGCGCGGTTTGACTAGGGCTGCACTTCTCGATATGCTGTGCTGATATGGGAAAGAAATCTACCACGGTTGAATTCGAGAAGGGACAGCAGGTGGTTTATCCCCTGCAGGGTGTTGGACGTGTAGAAGATATTGAGGAGCGCCCCTTTCGAGGTAAGATGGTGCCTTACTATGTTATATATCTCGATGTCTCGGATATGACCATTCGAATCCCAGTGGAAACGGCAAAGGAACAGGGTATTCGCGCCATTGTGTCGCGGAGCGATTCCGAAAAGGCGCTTGAAATCATTACCAACCACTATGAACCCGCCCCCACTGATTGGAAACTTCGCTATCAGATGAATCTTGACTTGCTGCGCAAGGGCGAAGTTACTGACATCGCAATGGTTGTAACAAAGCTCTATCACCGAAGCAAGGTTAAGGAGCTTCCCATACTTGAGCGTAAACTTTACGACAGCGCGCTTCATCTCCTAGTTGACGAAGTTGCCTACTCAATGGGCAAGAACAAGGATGAGGCGGAACAGCTTATCTTCATGAAGCTTGAAGCAGAGCAGTAGATAATGAACCACCCATATAACGGCAGCAATATCCAAAGCGGAGTTAAGCTTAGCGATGGTTCGCGCTGAAAAACTGTCTAGGCGCTTTGGTAGAATCAATGCTGTAGCCGGCATTGATTTTCACATTGAGAAGGGTGCGGTAGTCGGTTTTTTGGGTCCCAATGGCGCCGGAAAGTCCACAACTATGAATCTGATTACCGGGTATTTAGCTCCAAGCAGTGGAAGAGTTTTTATCGACGGAATTGACATTATCAAGGCGCCGGTACAAGCAAAGAGGCTCATCGGATACCTGCCCGAACAACCACCATTGTACCTGGATTTAACGGTGGACGAGTATCTTGGCTTCGTAAGCGAATTCAAAAAGGTGCCAAAGAGCCGACGCAGGTCCGAAATCGAGTCGATTCGGGAACGGGTCAAGATCCAAGATGTCCGAAAGCGGCTGATAAAGGGCCTATCTAGGGGATATAAGCAAAGAGTGGGTTTGGCCCAGGCTCTAATCGGTAATCCGCCTCTGTTAATTCTGGATGAGCCGACCGCGAGACTCGATCCTAAGCAGATTATCGAGATTCGGCAAATGATTCGCAATTTGGGTAGGGAATACACGGTGGTTTTATCCTCCCATATACTCCCTGAAATTAGTGCAACCTGCGAGTGGATTATAATCATTGATAAGGGCGTAATTGCCGCCTCGGATACGCCGAAAAATTTATCGGGACGCCTGAGCGGCAGCTCGGGCTCAGCTCGTCAAAAACTGCTGATTCGTGGTGATGCCGAGCTTATTGGCAAAATCTTAGGTAAGCTGCCTTCTCTAAGCGTTCAAGGCATCAAGGCAGATACCGAGACGGGCCTATCCGAGGTAGTGATTGCACTTCAAGAGGATGTCCGCGAAGCAGTTTTTTTCGCTATGGCAAAGGCGAAAATGCCAATCCTTCAGATGTCACCGATGGATCTGAGCCTGGAGGAAATCTTTCTCAATCTCACTACATCGGAGGATTGATGCTCGCGCTGTTGAAAAAAGAACTAAGGCAGTATTTTCTCACCCCAAACGCTTGGATCTTTCTATCGGTATTCCTTTTCATATCGGGAATCATGTTTTCAATTCAAATGGTTTTCCCGGGAAGTTCCCAGTACTCCGTATTCCTGGGCAATTTGCCCTTCATATACCTCTTTGTCATTCCCTTTCTAACTATGCGCGCCTTCGCCGAAGAGCGAAAATTCATGACCGATCAACTTCTATTCACCGGGCCCACGCGGCTTATGAGCATTGTAGTTGGCAAATTTTTATCCGCTCTAACTGTGTATCTCGCCACGATCGTTCTTACCTTCACCTACCCTCTGCTCCTGAGCATCCATGGGAAGCTGGACTGGCAGGTAATATTTGGCACCTATATTGGTTTTATCCTCCTGGGCATGTCCTTCATCGCCATTGGAATTTTCGCTTCCCAGCTAACCGAAAACCCCCTAACCTCGGCCGTGCTTTGTTTCTGCATAATTATGCTGACTTTTCTGGCAGACTTCATACGCCGCTACATGCCCTCTAGCGAAACTTCGGGCCTAGTATGGGCAATTATTCTTACCCTTATCCCTCTTTACTGGCTGTACTCGGCCGGCAAGAATTGGTTTGTTACCATGCTGGCTGGATTTGTCCTAGCCACTTTGCTTCTGCTGCTTTGGCTTTTCGGGAAGGATTTATTCTCGGGATTCATCGGAAGAAGTCTGGGCTGGCTTTCGCTAACCCGTCGCTTTCTAACCTTTTCCATGGGCATCTTGAGTCTGGATGCAATCGTGTTCTACTTGAGTTTCTCTGGATTTTTTCTATTTCTCACGGTGATGGGACTCGAGAAACGGCGATGGAATTAGTGTGTTGCATATGAAGACTATTCGTTTGGATTTCAAAACCTATAATGCAGGGATTTCGGCGCTTATCACAATAGCCGTTCTTGTTGGATTCATTCTAATCAACCTGCTCGTCAGCGAGTTGAATTTAGAGGCCGATCTTACTCCAAAAAAGCTTTACAGCCTGAGCATGGAGACTGAAACCCTGCTTGAAGACTTGGAAATACCGGTGGAAATACTTGTTCTCTCCACGCCTGGCGAGGAATCCGAATCTTTGATGAAAACGTTGGAAAAGTATAACAATTTCTCTCGTTATATCGAAGTTAGAACGATCGACCCCGATAGGAATCCAGGCCGGATATCCCGATTCACAAGCGGAAAGAGTTCGATTTCCAGAGGCGCCGTGGTTGTAGATTCCGGTGTTTTTTTTCGGGTTATCAATCCGGAAGATTTCTATGATTTCACCTACGATCAATTAGGCAGGCAGCAGATTACAACGCAAAGAATTGAGCAGCAACTTAGTGCGGCTATTGCATATGTGTCCTCTGGCCGCACTCAAAAAATCTACGAAATCAGCGGCCATCAGGAAAGCCCGCTTTCAGAATTGGGATACATGGAGTTCCTCAGGCGAGCTAACTTTGAACTCGAGGAAATCTCCCTAATACTTTACGCAATCCCCGATGATGCAACCCTGCTCACTTTGATTGGGCCGAAATTGGATATCTCCGAGGCAGAAGCAAATAAATTGAATTCTTATCTTGAAAACGGTGGTAAACTATTTGTCGCCTTGGATCTAACGTATAATCCCATGCCGAATATTATTGAACTTTTGAGAAAATGGGATATTGAAGTTCTGCCGGGGCTCGTAATGGAATTTCAGAAAAATCGCTTGATTGCGGAGTTCAGCGACAATCCCTTCATATTTGCTCCCATGGTTTTGAATCATGAATCGCTTATTCCACTCACCCAGGCGAAGCTGGTTCCCGTTTTTCAGGCCTCGATGGGCTACAGACGAACTCAGGCACAGCAGAAGCGCTTGGAATATACTTCTTTGTTAGCCAGTTCGGATGCTTCCAGGCTGCGCATGGAGCTCAGTGGCGAAAATTCCGGCAATCCTATGCAGTTACCAAGTGATTTACAAGGGCCGGTGGATGTGGCAATTGCGGTTCGCGAGCTGGATGCGGGGAATCACGAATCGGAGGGAGCGGGACTTGTGGCGCTTGGCAGCGCGAGTAGTCTTGCCGGTTTAGGATTCCTTGGTCCAATTAGGGCAAATACGGATTTGGTGATTAATCTGCTTAGCTGGATTACTCGCTACGAGTCCTCCTTGCTTGTGCCGCCCAAGAGCCTGTACCGGCTCCCCCTGCAAATCAATATGGTGAACGGCATTGTGTATACTGTGATAACCGTGATTGTTATTCCGCTGCTATGCCTGGGAATCGGTTTGGTAATTCACTTCTATAGACGCAACCGATGACCGAGAAATCCGTGGCATTATTCTCCTCGCTGGGCGTTCTTGCTGCAGTGATTATCGTATTTGTCATTTCCCGTTTTCTGCCTGAATCGCCAAAGCCCTCGGATTATGATTCTGTTAGTTCGATAATGCTAACGGATATAGAGGAGGAAAAACTTCGTTCGGTGGCCGTACAGCGTGTGGATGGGGGTTTCAATTTCGAACTCGACGAAGGCGGCAATTGGATTCTATCCGACCTACCCTTCCGCCTGAACTCGGATGAGGTTAAACGAGTTACAGGAATGCTTTCTTCCATCGAATCCGGGGAAATCATAAGTAGGGGGCTGGATAGGAATCGTCTTCCAGAATTCGGCCTCGATAGTCCGGCGGCAAGAATTGTTGTTACCGACAAAGCTGGCGATTCGGAGGTAGTGGAGGTTGGAAGTGGGAGTCCTGTTAGTGGGCAGCGTTATGCGCGACGTGAAGATTCCTATGACGTAGTTTTTCTTCCACCCGCGGTTACGGAAATAGTGTTTATGGATGGCGGCGATTTTAGGGATAGGACTCTGCCCATGCCGAACCTAGATGAGATTGAGAGGCTGGAATTTCGTAGGAAGGGAAGGGTGTTTCAAATGGTTTCTAGCGAGGAACCGAATCCTTATGTCAGCTCGGCAAACTACTATGTTGTAACCAAGCCTTGGCAGGGTAAGCATTATCTGGATGAGGGAAATTTCCGAACACGAATCAGAGAGGAGGCCCCTCCCCCAACAACAGTGCTCACCTATTTGGATAACGAGAATCCAAGAAGCGCGAAATTTGGCTTGGCCGATGAGAAGGCTGATATGCTGTATATATCGGATAGGAACAGTACGGTTTTGCACCTAATACTCGGGGCCTCCGATGGTGAGGGAAACCGCTATGCCCGTCTGGGTGATAGAAACGAATCGCTTTTCAAGTTAAGTGAATCCGAACTCGGATTTCTGGACACCGAACCATTCCATTTAACGAGCAAGTTTGTCTTTTTGGGTTCTATCGAAAGGGTGGCGAGGGTAAGAATCGAGGTAGACAAAGAGGCCTGGATACTCACTCGAATCGAAAGAGGCGAAACTGAAAGCATCAAAGACGATTTATTCTTAGTAGATGATACGGAAATTACATTCGAGGAATTTTCATCTCTTTTTCAGAAATTGATAGGAATTTCCCGGGAAGGGCAGATTCAAGAAGAACACATTCGCTTAGAACCGGAGATAAGAATAACTATTATCAATTCGAAGACTGGTGTGGATCCATTGCTAATCAGCTACTGGAGCTATGACAATGTGTACTATCAGGTGGGCATGGATACCGAAGAGCCTGAGTTCCTAGTTGGCCGCTATCAAGTGCAAAAACTGATAAACCACCTGATGGCCCTATCCTAGGGCATGAGGTTGGTAGGCAAGCTGCGGCGGTTGAACCTGGCCGCGGCCAAGGGCCGCCCGTCATTCCGGTAAGACCAGCGCACGAAAGCGGTGCCTGATACATCTTCAACGGGCCGCCTATCGATGCCGAAGTTGCGTCGTTCTGTCACGCGGCCATACTTATCGTAAACCCACTCATAGACTGCCACTCCTTGAGAGTCGGCGCGAAGCTGGCCATATAGGCCAAATTGATGCTGCTCGATTTCATGATTCTCATCACCGTAAATCCACCGATATTCGGCAATGCCCTGGTTATCCTCGGAGAATTTATCGGCAAAATTATAATGCCGTTCCCATATCCTCTTCCCGCTCTCGTCATATCCCCAGCGGTACACGGCAACACCTGTAGCATCGTTCGCCAGAGTTTCCCAGTCGTCGTAGCTAGCGGCTTCAAGCAGGTTTCTGTTTTCGTCAAATACATAGCGATAGCGAGCGATTCCCCATTGATCGGCCTTTGTCTGATCGTCGGTGCCGAATGTGGTTGAAGCTATTATGAGTCCTCTTTCGTCATATTCCCACCGATAGGAAGCCATTCCGAACTCATCTTCGCAGAGCTCGCCAAACTCATCGAAATTGAGCTGTTCCAATTCGTTGCCCTGAACATGGTGAATCCATTTATACGTGGCAACTCCAAAAATATCCTTAATCGGCATTTCATCCGCATCGAAATTGGATTGTTCTATAGAATTCCCTGATTCGTCGTATTTTCGACGATAAACTGCAACATTGTTGGAATCGGCACGCAGCCTGGCCCCGGTTCCTAGACGCCGCTCTTCCAGAACCAGCCCCTTATTGTCTCTGTCGAATTCAATGGATGCCGATCCATCCGCACCGAGAACCGGAGCTCCCAGTATCCCTATCCTGTCTTCCCTAATCACTTCACCCTTGGCATTTCTGGTATATAAGAGGCCGTGTATGCCTTCACCGCGCTGCACTGTTTTTAGCCCGTTCATATCGTAGTAGCGAAGGCCAAGCAGTCTATCAGAACTGTCCCAGGTATAACGGATTTCACCAATGCCTCGACTATCTTCTATCCTGGCGCCTGCCATATCGAAGAATTTCTCATTGGCGCGACGCCCCTTGGCATCTAGAGTCCACAGTCTAAGGGCTACTCCATTCTTGTCGGCGATTAGATTTCCGTACTGATCGTAGTGGAATACGCCGGAGGCTAAGCCCCTCGCATCAAGCTGTACTCGCCGCGACCAAACCCCCATTTCATCCGACACGGCAAGCCCCTTGGAATCCGTGTTCCTCCGGTGCACATATCCTAGTTCGTATTCAAGCTCTATTCGAACCACGCCGTAGAATGGATCAGCGAGAGATCTGCCGGAGCGGCTGTAGCTTACTTCCACTAAGCGGCCATTCGTATCGTAGCTAAACCTATATGCGTTGGAAAATTTCGCCTCGCTGGATTTGATTTGTTCGATGCCCACGATGCGTTCATATGAATCTACCTCGATCCGGCGATACCACGCCTCTTTGGCGAATACAGTTGGGGCAGCGGATGCACAGACGATTCCGAGGTGAGTTGCGATGGCGCTTATCAAAGCTAGGTAGCTGAAAATCCTTTTCACTGCTCCGATAATCGGCAGATACTATGCGGGCTCTTAGAGAAGTTCCCCAGTCTAATTTATTTGCCTTAGCGCGTGGGCGAGTTGGGTTAGGGTTCTTAGCTGCGCGGTACTTTGCGCGCGCTCACGGCGCTGCCGTTCATCGTCGCGATATTTGAAGAGCATCTCTTGAATTCTTCGCGGTTTTGATACGTTTTTAAGAGCGATGTCAGCGGCGCCGCCGGTGGTTACCAGTATTACGCTTCCGTAGCCGAGTATCAATGAAAGCATTCCCCTTTGCTCAGTGCGAATGTTTTGCAAAGAGGTTATTTCTATCTGATGCCGGAACACGTTGTTTCCAAATGGCCTGCGATGAAATCTTGTTATATATCCCTGGGAGGCTGTGAAGAAGTCATTGCGCCAAATCTCAAAGCGGTAGACTATCCATATAAGCAAGGCTAAGAGGACGGCGAAGTGGAAGATCCTTGGTGCCGATAAAAGGAAAACTATGATGCTTAGCGTCAGCGAAATCAGAATTTGGCCAAGTAGCATTACTGGGCTCTTCCGAACTTTTAGCGTTGCGGGTTTGACTAAGCGCCTAGTGCCCTGATTGGAACGAAGCATTCGGGGCCTGCGTTCTCCAAGGCCACTGCCTTCGAGGGTTCTTCGCATCTCCTCGCGTTCACGCCCGCTCATTCTCGCCGTTGTGCGCTCCTGCAGCTTTTGAATTTCTTGGGCGAGCGCGTTGGGGGCGTCTATGTTCTCGAGTATCAATTCGCCCTCAAGCGCGGCTGTTTTAATCCTTACGGTTCCTATTTTAAGCAGGTGATTCACTGTGCCCCTTTGATCGATGCTGACACCCTGAACTTGATCGATTGGAACGTGGCGAGTCTCGATTGCTAGGCTCCTCCAGTCGAAGCGGCGGGAAATTATTGAATCGGTTTCGATTTTGTATGCGGCGCCAAAATTTCTGGCGCCGAAGATGCATAGCCATAGGAGTAAGTTTGCCGGCAAGCATAAAACGATTAGAGGAGATATTGCGGCTACGCCGCGCGAGGCGATGTATATTAAGAATACCGCGAGAGTCGTGAGCGAAAAACCTAGGATAGCCGGTTTGGCGGACGGCCTAACTGTTCTTCGGTTTTTTCCAGGAACGGAACTGAGTTCTAAGCTCTTTAAGAAGCCAGTCCGAAGGCGACCCTGGGAATCATAGCGAGGCCTTAGCGCTCGGCGTATAGCGCCTTTAGAACAAAGCTTTAATAGGGCCGCTCTTGTCCAACGCAGCCAGCGAGTATACTCTACCGCTCGAAGGGTATATTCCAGAGATTGCGGCATGCTTAATTTCTCCTCGCCCCAGAGGTCTCCTTGCAGCCAATTTCTTCGAAGGCCCTTGCTATCGCAAGATTCAAGTCTGCCTTGGAGAACCAAGATTACCTCCTCTCCTGAATCACCCGGATGGAATAGCCGTGAGTTTGCCGGCGCCTCCCAGAGTTCGGCTGCTGCCATCAGTTTTTTCCTATTGCGCTCGGATAGACGTAGAAAGGCGGGGTGCATCGGGAGTTTTGCTTCGTCCATACCTTCGACTATCGGCCTAGTTTTGAGGTAAATTATTGAATTCCGGCATTCTCACACAGTAGGCAGTGAAGCTGGGCTCCTATGGCAAGTTGTTACTGCTGCGGCGATTTCATTAGAACTAGATAGAGGCGGCTGATTGCTCGTCCGGAGCTTTCAGCGCCAACGGCCTATCGAAAATGATTTTCCAAAGCATGGCCTGCGCCAACGGCGAACGTGCTCGAATACTGTCTAGGGGACTTCTCCGGATAGTTGAAGGCTCAGCGCGAGTAGTCCTGTCCTTCACGACACGTTTGCCCTGCTCTAAGGGCGGAATTGACGGTCTTCCCTCGAGCAGACTATTCGGTGGTTTTACTCTTTCAACTGGCGGGCTTAGCGATTCAATTGGGTTCATTTTCTTGGCCTTATTGAGGAATCCGATCATCTGCTCGCTCTTCGGAAAGATCCCTTGTCGCCTCGATGTCAACACGTCAAGTTTCTTGCCCGCTCGCATCGAAGCGCCGCTACTTGTTTTCAGTTCACCTCGCTTCGATGTCAACTTGTCAAGTTCTTTCCTTTTCCGCTTTCTAATCCTCACCACTAACTGCAGTATCCAGATAAGCCCCACAAATACGGGTATGAGAGAAATCAATACGTCTAGTACGTCTCCCACGGACTAATCCCTTGGTTGATTATCGGACTGCTCGCCCAGGCTTCGCCTCATATCGGTGTCAGCCTGAATATTCCTAAGACGGTAATAGTCCATGATTCCCAGGTTGCCATCCCTGAACGACTGTGCAATCGCCATAGGAATTTTCGCCTCGGCCAAAACTACCTTCGCCCTGTTTTCCTGTACCTGGGCAACCATTTCCTGCTCCCTCGCCCTAGCAACGGCTCGCCGCTGCTCTGCCTCGGCCTGAAATCGCCGCGTATCCGCTTCCGCTTGGTCCGCTTGCAGCTTTGCGCCAATATTGGAGCCCACATCCACATCGGCAATATCAATCGAGAGAATCTCGAAGGCTGTTCCCGCATCCAAGCCCTTCTCCAGAACTCTCTTTGAAATCTGATCCGGATTCTCAAGCACGTCCTTGTAGGTATTGGCCGAGCCGATAGTAGTAACTATTCCTTCGCCAACTCTGGCAATTATCGTTTCCTCTGAGGCGCCACCGACTAGAGCATCAATATTCACCCGAACAGTCACTCTAGCCTTAGCCTTCAATTGAATGCCATCCTTCGCAACCGCGTCGATAGTGCTCTTGCCGGTTTCGGGATTAGGGCAATCTATCACCTTGGGAGTTACGCTGGTTCTTACAGCCTCCAAAACATCCCGACCTGCCAAATCGATCGCAGTAGCTTGCTGGAAGGGTAGCCCGATGCCGGCCTTCGATGCCGCAACAAGGGCCTGTGCAACCTTGGCCACATCGCCGCGAGATAGGAAATGAGTTTCCAGTCCATCCGTGTGTATGGGCAAACCGCCCTTCACCAGCATAATCCTACTGTCAACCATTATGCGAGGATTTACCCTGCGCAGCCACATGCCAATTAGCCGCCCAAGGCTCACTCTTGCGCCCGATACAAGGGCTCTAAGCCATAAACCAAAGAATTTAATCAAGACAATCAAGAAGATTAGGGCTGCAAGACCCAAAACAGCCCATAACAGAATAAAAACAAGAGTCATATATCCTCCAGGGCTGCAACCACAGCCTTTACGCCATCAATTCGCCGAACCACAACTCGGGTATTCTTCTCACAGTACTCACCTTCGGTTTCGGCAACATACACTCCGAATTCGAAGCGCACCTTTCCAACAGGCCTCAAGTCGGTTACCGCCACGCCGATGGCGCCAATCGTAACGGGGCTGTTCTCCTCCCCTTTCAAGGTCTCAATTTCTTCCGGGCGCTTTACCTTATTTTTGTGCCGGCGCCACGATTTTCCAGCATAGCCTAAATCACCAGGAGCATGAAGTATCAAGCGGCTAAATAGACTCGCCCTCGGTACAAAGGTCATAATCACTCCTATAAGAATAATTCCGCCGATTACACTAGCTCCAACTATACTTAGACTCCTTCTAAGTACGCCCCACTGCCAATCGAACTGGGGCCAGACGAAATCTTGCTGACTCAACACAAGGGCTCCCAGAATCAGCACAATGCCTGCAATCCCGGCAACGCCAAATCCAGGAATAACAAAAAATTCCAGCAACAGGAGAACTATTCCGGCCAGAAACAACAAAATCTCTATTGCCCCTAGGTTTCCCATCAAACCACTCGAACCAAACACAATCGCGAAGCAAATAAGAGCAATGGTTCCAGGAACACCGAATCCGGGACTCGTAATCTCAAGATACAGGGCAACCAGTCCAGCAAGCAGCAGCAGACTTACCATGGCTCCGCTAGTAAGAAAGGTGACTATAGAATCCGCCCTGCTCTTCTCCAGCACCACGGTATCCTCAGCCATGTACCCGAAATTGGCTAACAATTCTTCCCGTGTCTGAGCGCTGCCTGCTGATACCCCATAACGTTCCATTTCCCCGGCAGTTAGCGTTAGGAGCTTGTCCTTATCGCTAACGGTTTTCCCAATCTCAAGTTGGATATTCTTCCTCTCCATCGCCTCAATGTCCGCCTCAGTCAATAGCGACTCGGAACCATCAACGATTACCTCCTTGAGAACTACATCAGCATCCACCATCGCAAGCGCGACTCCGATGGGATATCCGTTTTTCTCGGCCAAGGCAGCCATTTGACCCCTTACCGCGCTCACCGTTTTTTCCTCGGCGGCCTGAACCCCTTCTGTGGTTTGATACACCGGCGCGGCCGCTCCGATTGAAGTTCCCGGAGCCATCCAGAGTTCCGAACAGGAAAATGCCATAAGTGCGCCAGCCGACCAGCTCACCCCACGTCCTCCGCTATCAGCAGGAACGTAAGCAACAGTTTTGGCCCAGGTGGCAGAGCCAATCTTGCTGGCAATTTCCAAGGCCGTGTCCACGCGGCCGCCAAAGGTATCGATTTCTACAATCACCGTCTCCGCGCCTGCCCTTTCGGCTTCCTCAAGAGAACGCCCCAGGAACACACCGAGGTATCGATCAACATCTTCCCTTAGAGGTATAACATATACCTTAGCAGGAGTTACCTCCGGCTGTGCAATTAATGCTGAAATAGTAAGGAGATGAGAAACACCTAAAAGGAGTAAGTGAGGTCTCATGCGTCAATCATGAGAGCAACGGCAAACTAAGTCAACACTGAATCCCGATTCCATCCAATCGCCTTTTTGGATAACATTGATAACGTGTATTCCAATCTTGCTCACCCAACCAGAAGGGTATTTCATCCCCCCCACTTGCGTTTAAGAATGCCGCTGCCGATTATTGAGAGCGGATAGACTAATGCCGATACCACTAATTCATCCCGACAGCCGATTCAAAGTTTTATGGGAATTCTATGTTCTATTCATCACCATAGCGGCGACAATTATTGCTCCGCTTATCGTGGTATTCAAAATTCCAATATCCCCTAATCTTATCGCACTGGATGCTCTGATAACTCTCACATTCATCGCCGACATCGTTATCCAATTCAACACAAGCTACAGTGTCAGGCATAAGCAGATAAGCGATCGCAAGTCGATAGCCATGCGCTACATCAAAGGATGGTTCATACTCGATCTCTTTGCCACCATACCCTGGGCTTTTATAACTAGCCGGCAATTAATCCTTAGCCGCATATTTCGTTTCTTCAGGCTCAATCGCCTTCTAAAACTCTTTGGAAGCTCAAAGACACTGCGGCGAGCAAGACAATTAAGCTTTGTCAATCCCGCCTTTATGCGATTATTCATGCTGGTATTCTGGATTCTAGTGGCGGCCCACCTTGTGGCCTGCGGATGGATTTATATAGGAGGAGTCGGCAGATATACCTCTTCCGGAGATTACACATCCAATGGAGCTGTGTATCTGGAAGCCTTCTACTGGACCATCACCACTTTGACTACGATAGGCTACGGCGATATTACCCCCGACAATCCTATTCAATTCATCTACGTCATAGTTGTAATGCTAATGGGAGCAGCAACCTATGGATTCATAATCGGCAATATCGCCAGTATTATTGCCAACTTGGACATCTCCAAAAGTCGATTCAGGGAAAAGGTAGAAAACATCGACACCTTTCTGAAATATCGCAATATACCGAGTCAACTTCAAATCCGAATTCACGACTATTACGATTATCTATGGGAGAGCCGCAGGGGCTACGAGGAATCGGAATTGCTATTGGATTTGCCGAAGCCGCTTAGAACTCAAATCGCCTTCTTCCTAAATCGGGATATAATAGAAAAGGTACCTCTTTTCAAGAAAGCCAGCCACGAGTTTATAAGAGATATTATCTTGAACCTCAACCCGGTTATATACACCCCGGGAGACCAGATAATCACCTATGGAGAGATTGGTTATGAAATGTACTTCATCAGCCAGGGAGAGGTTGAGGTATTAAACGAAGAACAAACAACAACTTACGACACTCTTTCCTCAGGCCAGTTTTTCGGCGAAACAGCCCTCCTGCTAAGCAGTCCTAGAAACGCCACCGTGATAGCGAAGGATTATTGCGATCTCTATGTGCTCAATAAGGAAACCTTCGACAGTATACTTCAGCGCTACCCAACCTTTGCAAAAAACGTTGAAGAGCTATCCGCCAAGAGGCTCAGCGGATCGAGAACAGAAGTACAAGTTCAACTCAAATCGGGGATAGAAACAGCTAAGCAAACCGAGTTTTCACCCATGAAACCCGGCAGGCCCTCTGCTCCTGGTTATAAGGCTTCAGAGAATAACGCCATCGAACTCGGCTGGCTGCCGATGGATAATGCCGAAAATTACGAGCTGATACGCAAAAAAGCCGAAGAGACTAGGTGGAAACTGATGGATTCTGCAATCACGGGAGTTAGCTATATAGATTCTCCGGCGCCAATTGGGAGAGTTGCATACCGCATCCGCGGAAAGAACAGGAACGGGAGCGGTCCTTGGAGCGCGTCCCTAGTCGTGAGGATATCCAGGAAACCATCACAGGCAACTCCTTCGGCGCCTAAGGAACATGAATCAGCTCCCTAGGCTTTGATCCATTTGCCGGACCAACGATGCCTCGGCGCTCCATTTCCTCAACCAGTCTTGCCGCCCTGTTGTACCCAAGCCTCAACCTCCTTTGAAGATAAGACGCCGAAGCCTTACGGGAGCTTACAACTATCTCGACGGCCTTCTCGTAAACGGGATCGTCGCCATCGCCCTCCTGAAACAGTTCCTCATCCTCATCTTCGATAAACATCTCATGGTCTATATAATCAGGCTCGCCTAGAGACTTCACATAATCGGCCATTCGTTCTATCTCGTTCTCGGCAAGAAAGGCGCCCTGCATTCGGGAAGGAAAGGGATCCCAGGCCGAAGTAAACAACATATCTCCCCGTCCGAGAAGTTTCTCCGCTCCCACTGCATCGATAATAATGCGGCTATCGGTTTTACCTGCCACCATAAAGGCAATTCGACTTGGAAAATTCGCCTTGATAAGCCCCGTAATCACATCCACTGAGGGTCTTTGCGTGGCAAGAACAAGATGAATGCCAACGGCCCGGCTCATGGCTGCCAAACGAGCAACGATGGCCTCCAAGTCTTTCCCGCTTGTGGCCATCAAATCGGCAAATTCGTCAACAATAACCAAGATATAAGGCATCGGCTCTATCGCGAATCTCCTCTCCCTAATTCGCATATTGAGAGACTTTATATCTCGAACTCCCTGAGAATCCAAGAGAGAATAACGTCGCTCCATTTCATAAAGGCACCACTGGAGCGCCTGAATCGCCTTTTTCGTATCGATAATAACCGGAGTCAAAAGGTGCGGAATACCATTGTATAGTTTCAGCTCAACAATCTTTGGATCAACCAAAAGCAGTTTGACATTCCGCGGATCGCGAGAATAGAGCACAGAGGCAATGAGGGAATTTACACAGACGGACTTACCCGATCCGGTAGCACCCGCTATCAAAAGATGTGGAGTGCGGGTTAGGTCGATTACTTGGTTTCCACCGCTGATATCCTTACCCAGTATCACCGGAATTTCGGCATCAGATTCTCGGAACTCTTCAGATTCCAACAGCGAACTGAATGAAACAATCGCCCGCTTCTCGTTTGGCACCTCAATGCCAACCGCATGTTTCCCGGGAATCGGGGCAATAATTCGAACTCGGCTTGCCGCTAAACGCAGTGCAATATTGTCTTGAAGATTTACGATACTGCTCAGCTTCACTCCAGGAGACGGCAGGAGTTCGAACATGGTAATAACCGGACCCTTGCGAATACCGGTTACCCTCGCATCTATCTTGAATTCCTTTAAAGTCTGCTCGAGAATGCTCCCGGCCTTTCGGGTTGCCTCGTCAACCGCGATAACGCATGGTTCCGGATACAGGTTTAGGAGTCCCTCAACCGGCACATGATAGCTCCCTACTGAAGACACAGTTGTCCGCATGGAATCAATCGCTTCCCTTCCTCGCGGATCGAGTTTCTCGGAAATGCTTTCATAGTCATCGGACGACTTTGCATCAGCGGCACTCGAATTGGAATCCAACACACGGGACACGAAATCCGAAATTTCCGGCTCCGTCACTGTCGATCCGGGGAGGGCCGGCTTTTCGGGGGGTTCCTGCAGGGGAGGTTCACCGTTTTCAGAAGGACGTTCAGGAAAGGAAGGAAGGGGTATTTCATTGACAAACTCCCCGCTCGGAGTTGTGGAATTGCTTTCGGTTTCGGTGCTAAAAAAGCCGATCACTCCTTTTATGATTCTGTTTATTTCTTTTTTGGTAAACAAACTGTGGCCGGGGCCATCAAGATATCTACTTAGTCCGATAATTCCGGTTATCTCAATCGCAAGGAGAAGCAAGAGTAGCAAAATCGCCGGGAATCGACCAAATGCCGCAGCTAAAACCCTTGGCGCGAGCATTGTGGTGTTGTCGAAAACGACTTGGAAGAATATAGCCGAAGTAATGAAGGGGATGGGAGAAATCCACAGCAGGATCATTGTCTTCCTAGGCAGTCGATTCGACTTGGTAAGAAATCCACAATACATCAGTAAAAACGGGATATAGAGCGACGAAAAGTTGAACCGGCTAACAAGGAAGGCTCCCGGCCTCACTAGCGCGCTGCTGCCTCCAAGCGCGGATACAGATATAGCTATAAAAAAGTACAGGGCTAAGAGAAAGCTAATCACAGATAGATAGGCATACTTACCTGAACCCGAGAACATCAACAGGAGCCTCCTCCCCCGATTATCGGAATCTCTGATTTGCGGCTTAGCGAAGCTGAGGAGCAGTCAGATGGGATTTGGCAGCAGGCGCCCCAAGGGTTCAGAAACCAAAGCGAAGCAAACCCATTATACTCACCGGAATCAGGTATATGGCGAAGAGCCACAATCTTCCCTTAGCAACAAGCCATAGCAGGACTTTCAGCGATGCATACCCGATAATCAACGCCGAGGCAAAACCCACCGAGAGAGAGCCAATCGACACGACATTCGAAAGCTCCGCGGCATCTCTTAAAGAAAATAAAAAGGCAGCGACTACCGCCGGAATCAAAAGCAAGAAAGAAAATTCACCGACAACTTTTCTATCCATCCCAACTATAAGACCAGAGGCAATCGTAATACCCGAACGGCTGATTCCAGGAAGAACAGCGAGACCCTGAGCGGCGCCCATAACAAGCGTCCCAATCCAGGAAGGCCTCTCAAGCTTCTTCCCTCCCTTGATAGTAGCCGTGGAAAGAAGTATCAGAGCCGTAAGCATAAGAAAGGCTGAAACTATTGCCGGTGATTCGCGAACTCCCAAACCTGACACGGCATAAGCAACTATCACGGTAATGGCCGTGGCCGCGATTAAGCGCAGCATTAGTCTTAGATTAGTACTATCCTCCTCCCGGGTTCGGCGACCGAGAAAGCGAAACAGCGATGTAAGAAGCTCTTTGATTCTCCGCCTAAATATCCAAACTACCACCAGCAAGGTTGCTACATGAAGAAGCACGTCGAAAAGAACCGGCACCTCGCCCAAGTCCATCAGAGTTCGCGCGAGTACCAGGTGGCCCGAAGAGGAAATAGGAAGAAACTCGGTAAGACCTTGGATCAAACCCAGCAAGGCAGCCTGCAGAACAGTCATTCAATTCACCTAAAAGAGACCAGTCCCCAAGATTCATGAAGAAGCCGAGGTGTCTTCCCCTCGTAAAGATATGCATACATAGTGGCGGCGGAAAAAACCTTGCCAACATAACTGCGGGGTTCCTCTATCGGGATGCTGGCTCTGAAAAGATCTTCACTCAAATCGGGCTGGTTCCGGCGCCATTTTCGCAGATTGCCGCCCCCTGCATTGTACGAAATTAGAACATCCGTCCATCCATTTGTCCATTCTCTGGACCCCAGCCAATTCAGGTAGGCGACAGATAGCAAGAGATTGATCTCAGGGTTCATAGGATCCGAATCCTCCGGAAGTTTGAGGCGGCCAATCCATTCTCGCCACGTGTCAGGCATGAACTGGCCTAAACCCATAGCGCCAGAGCGGCTTATTGCATTGGTATCCCATGCACTCTCGGTACGCACCAGGCCCGTCAATATCTCCGGCGATATCCCTCCCCTAACAGCTATATCCGCAGCTAGTTTTCCATATGGAAGCGGGTATCGAATTAGCAAGTCTTCCCTAGTAGGGGTGAAATCTTCACTGGCCCAAAGCAAATTCACCAATCTAATAGACAATCTCGGCCGCGACAACGCAATTGCTTTGGCTGTCATTCTTATGGTTTTGGCGGAATAACCTTGGGGATTCTTTAAAATCTCACTTACCGACAGATCGAAGAGACCCCATCTAAGAAAAAGTTGAATAATCAGATCATTTTCACTATCTTCGAAATAAGTCTCTTCGTATGTAGCGGCAGGGAAATCCCGATGAAGTAAACCGGCCGCCCTCAGTCCCGACCAGCTAAAAGGCGCCGAATCCGCAGCAATTTCAAGATATTTCTCCACTTCAACTCTCGAATTCAATCGATCCTCAAAGACAGCGCTCGCTAAGACCAAGGCCCCATCAGCTCGAGCCACCGAAGGCCATACACTCCCCCACTCCCCATAGATAAACTCTAAAAACTTCCAATCGCCATCTCGAACACAGCGATGAATGAATAATTCCAAGCGATCTTCAAAACGTCTCGGTTTATCCCACAATTCGAAAACGGTCGTAAGCGCCGAAATCTTCTCAAACTTCGTTGCGCTCGAATCGCTTTGCAGCGCTCGAAGCCCAAACCATAGGGCCTTATCCGCATCTAGGCCCTTGGGAACACTCAGAACGCCTTCGAAGAAAGAAGTCGATGCGGCTCTGAACTCTTTGAGTCCCCAATAGAGGAGGCCCGCCTGGTAAGCTGCCGCATAAGACTCGAATCCCTCAAGTTTTGAGGCCTCTTGGACAAGGCGATTTGCCCACTCTTCCTCCCTGCCTAGCATTATCGCGGCCCGTCTAATCTCAGCGAAAACCGGAGGCATCGCCGAATAATTCACCGCCATTGGTCCCGATGCGCCATTTTCCAGCCAAGCCCGGTAGGCATCCAGAGCCAAAGCAGCCTCCCCTTCCGAGAAGTACAACCTGGCTTCCACCAAGCGTTTGGACTGTAAACCGAACTCCTCATTATGCCTCAGTGGACTTAAGGCAGTAGGTTCGGAGCTTTCCACAATGAACTGCCCTAGTATCTCCATCTCATTCCCGTCCAATTTCCCCAAATTCAGCTTCGCAATCAGCACCGGAGCCTCCCAGCTTGCCCCCGTAAAGCCTTTCATTTCCCTGGCCAGCGTCCTCTCTCTACCCTTTGCAACCAGTACCGCAATCCTTGCCCGCCGGAGACTCCTGCCATGCCTTCTCTCGGCTCTCCTCAATACTCTCAAGGGGTTCGCCAGCGCACCAGGGTTCTCTATCAGCATAGCTTCCAAGGACAAAATTCCATACGGAGCTGCATCCCTGAGCGCCGAGCGCATTCGTAACTCGTCCGACAACTCGTCGAAGTCCCAATAATCGGCCGCTTCCGCCAACGCAAACCAAGCTCCTTCCCCTCCGCTCCCGGCAATTCGATAGAGTTCTGAAGTCGAGCCCTCCGCCGCCGCCTGCAGCAATTTATCAAGCTCTAAGGTGGAATCTGGAATTCGTTTCCCCGCTGATGCCAGAGGAGCGCAATCAGCAAAAAGAGCAATGGCACAAAGAGATAAATATCGAATAGTTTTCAAATTACTGACAATTCGGCCGCCGAACGCGAAATAGGCGGCGGTAGTAATTCGTGCTCGCCCCAATCGGTTACCAACCGTACTAGCCAGAATGCGATGGCTAGGCCAAGTGCTACATATAAAACTCCCAAAAACCATCGCAGTCCTACGCGAGATCGCAAAACTCCTTTGGACGAGGAACCTTGTATTCCAACACCTGGAACTTGCATCTTCAAATTCTCCACCCTCCCGCTCGCTTCATGCCGAACCGTCACCGACAAATTACCTTTAAAAGCTAACTTAGCCTCAAGTAAAAGCTCAACATCTCCAGCGGGAAGGTTTTCAAACTTAATCACCCCGATACGAATCGGCTTTGATGCGCCTGAGGCATGATGGTAGAATTCGATATCCGCTTCATCCTGATTCTGCGAAGCCGGTGTTAGCAGAAGCCGTCGTGAATCCCTATCTCCACGCTCAAAGATAGTATAATGCTCACCATTCGCCAAACGAATGCTGATCCACCTGTTATCCCCTCTCATGGAAATAATCCTAGGATTGCCGCCCCATGTCGTCAAGCCTGCGTTTCCCTAACAAATAGGGAGCGCCATAATGCGGCATGCAAGGACTTACCCTAATCACTCCCATTGCAATATTGTGAGTTCACGCGCTGATAAGCGCGATTCTACAAAGAAGCAATAGGAGGGGGCAAAACCGGCGAAATTCCATCAAGGCAAACTACCGATTGGCCGAGATATTCAATCAAACCCACCAGCCTAGCCGCACGCTAACGGGTGCAGTCTCGCCCCAGAAAAAAGCGAAGAGGTAGTCCGATTTGGTCTCTACGCAGGTCCTAAAGAACGCCTGTGTCGGTCGCAGCTTCCATTTTACTCACCGGAATCTACTTACAGGAGGCAGAGCATTTCGCTAAAAATGCCCTATCAAGCCAATCGATAGGCAGAAACTAACAGGGTATTTAGAGACCATCAGCCTAAACTCCATAGTTGGCCGATGATGTGCTGTTCAAAGTCGAATCATTACCAGGTGCCTTTGTTCATTTAAACCCGGAATCTCCAATCGCCGGGACTCGCAGCGGGCAGCGTATCCTTCAAGCGCTCTAAGTTCCCTCCTAACAGAGCTTTCTCGGCCCTTATAGGCCACAATTGTTCCGTCCGGCCTAAGAAGTCCACCCAGAATACTCAGCAATCCGGAACCAATCTTCGAAAAACCACGAAGGGTTAGCACGTCAAAACCTTCTCTTCTCGAAAACCTTTCCACAGGAATCTCAACAATATTGACATTTTTCAACCCCAGGATAAGGGTTACGGTTCTCAAAAAACCTGCCCGCTTGCCGGAGCGCTCAATTAAAGCGAAGTCGACATCTTCTAGCCAAATAGCCAGAGGAATTCCCGGAAATCCCGCTCCCGAACCAATATCCGCCAAATTGCCCGGTTCAAGCTCCTCTATGTGCTTCAAGGCGGCCAGGCTATCTAGTACGTGACGGGAAACAAGATCTCCAGTATCGGCAAGCAGCCCATACTTCGGATTCCACAGCTCAAGTTCAGCCACAAATCGCCTTAACCTATCAATCCTTCGTCCTCCCGATTCAATTTCCAAAAGTTTCAAGCCATTTTCCAGTTCGCCTAGCGCTTCGGACATCGAATTTCTACTTTCCCACGCAAAAATTTGAGAAAACCAGATTCAGAACATCTGCCCGCCTTACCACGCCAACCAATTCCCCAAGCGCATCCAATGCTTCGTGAAGATCCTCAGCCAGAAGATCAATCGGAGTACCCGAATCCACCCGGAAATTGCCCAGAGCGTCTATGGCCCGCAGCAGCAATGCCCGCTGCCGCGCTGAATTGATTATCGGAGCGTCTCCCTCCGGAACGCCTCGGGAGGCTCTGGCGCTTATCTCGGTTAGCAGTTCCGAAAAGCCAGCGCCTGTTCTGGCGCTAACCCCTATCCACCCAGATGGAACATCAGGAATCAAATCCACTTTATTCCAGACACGAATCAGACGCCCGTCTTCCACCGCCAAGTCCATCCGCTCAAAGTCTGCCAGCGCTGAGTTTCCCACCGCGCCATCTGCCAACGCCAGAACCAAATCCGAAGAAGCAATGAGTTCCCGTGTTCGCCGAATCCCCTCCGATTCAATCGCATCAGCAGCATTAATCCTCAAACCTGCTGTGTCAACAAGTAGTATTGGAATCCCATCGTGATTCAGCCAGGCTTCAACCCAATCCCGAGTAGTGCCGGGCTCCTCAGTGACTATGGATCGTTCCTCGCGCAAAAACAGATTGAACAACGAAGATTTACCCGCATTCACTGGTCCGGCTAGAGCAATCCTGATACCCTCCTGGTAAAGTCGGCCAGTACTCCAAGTACTAACAAGTTGCTTCAAGCTTTCCCGGCAAAAACGGATTTCGTCCAAATCGAAATCAACCTGCTCACCCTCATCCTCCGGGTAATCAAGCGCTAGGGATGCAATGGCTGCCTGTCGCTTAAGCTTATCCAGAATCTCACTGATAAGCGATCGCACCGATCCCCCCAGTCTGGAGAGCGCCAGGGCTCTCCCTCTGTCAGTTCGGGCTTCAATTATCTCCTGCACAGCCTCTGCCTGCGTTAAATCCATCTTCCCGTTGGAAAAGGCTCGGAAGCTAAATTCCCCCGGGGCTGCATCTCTAAACCCTATCGAGTGAAGCAGGTTCATAATGACATCGCTCAGCACCGGTCCTCCGTGGCAGGAAATCTCCACGGAATCCTCACCTGTATAGCTAAGCGGCCCGCGAAAAACAGTTAGCAGAACCTCGTCGATTTTCTCGGAACCATTCCTAAGTAGCCAACCATGATGAACCCGATTACCCTCGCTATTCACAAGTGTCTCCGGTCGAGAAAAAATCTTGGCGATTGAATTTATGCAACCTAAGCCCGAGGTGCGAATCACAGCTATAGCGGAACGCCCTCTATTAGTCGCTAAGGCCGCAATTAGATCGTCTAAGTGATACTCCATCAGGGGGCCAATTCAATGATTTCCTCGGCAAATGAACGGCCAAACTGTCTAAAAGCCGCGCTAATAGCCTGCTGACTAACCGCCCCTTGGCTGGTTTTCGCAAACTGCGAACGGAGAAGCGTTACCTGTTTCTGGATATCAGACATAGCTAGAAATCCGGAAACCCTAACTGTATAGGCATCCCCGACTTGCTCGAAACTCTCTAGTGCCACTCTGCCGTGAATAACTCTCTCATACCTATCGCTAAATCTGGCATCGGCTTTCAAATTCCGCAGCAGGGCGCGTTCCGATAAGGGCAGCACTTCAGAGGGATTCATTTCTATAATGGCGGCATTGAAACCATCTGCAATCAAGTCGGAGAAGAGCCCTTCGGCCGCGTCAGTCTCGCCTAGCACATTGCCGACTAAGTCCGTCTCAAGAATCAGAATTCCCATGGGGATGAATCGAATTCTCACTTGGGCATCATATACGGCTATGGCAAGCACCTTTTCCAATCTAGTTTCAAATTCCTGTACGGAAGCATCTTTCTCCTCACCGAGAAAATCCAGAAATGGTGCTGCGCTGAGAGCGATGCTAATCTCCTGCGGTCCCGAAAGTACTACCTCAGGGGGGCGAAAGCTTATCGATCCTTCCGTATCCGAGAATACACGGGCCTCTGCATTGTATATGCTTCCATCGCGAGCCCTATGTGGATAAGTGATAATGAATTCAGCATTTGCAACAGGCCTGCCGCGAGATTTAACGGAGAAAACCACCGGTAGAGCCGGCCTCAGCCCAACAAAAACCCTATCCGGAACCCCAATCAAGCTAATCTCGAGAGAGTCTAGAGAACGCTCCACTTCCTCAAGCGCGATTCTATATCCGGCTTCGATACCGGCAAGTTTGGAAATGCCCGCCACGGCTGCCCGAAGCAGCGCTGCTTCGTAGATTGCATTCTCCTCCATTGCCGCCCGAGCGCGTAAAATATAATTGTGAAGCCAAGGATTTGTCGTTCCTATCAGCTCAAAGAGTCTTGTCGCTTGGTCTGCAAAGGCCTGTTTATCCCAGTTTATCTCTACAGCGTAATGAATTCGACTTCCCGTATCCTTCCAGGCTCCCTTGGCGCCAAGTTTGACACCAAAATTGCTAGGTTTGGCAGTTTTGATAGTGTGGATAATCTCGCCGAACAAAACTTCGAATTCGCTGATGCCCTCATCGCTCCAATACTCCACGGGGCCCAGCTCCATCTTCTCGATAAGGGCTGATTTCAAATCATCGAATGCAGCCAATTCCGCCGCGGCAATGTTTTCCGCCGCGGCCTGACCGCGAATTGTTCTATGGGACTCACTGTCCTTGGGTGGCTCGAACGTCCATTCCGGCGCTTCATCCCCTATCTCCATGTCAACCACGCATGAAGAAAAAGAAAAGAGAGCTATCAAGAACATAAGCAATCGTATATTCATCCGGGTACTATCGCCTGTGTCTACTTTAACAAACATCAGCAAGTATTCTAACCTACTGCATAAGATTCAGAATAACAGTAGTCGCTCGAACCATAGCCGGCAATGCAATCCACTCCAGGCGGCTGTGAAAATTGATTCCTCCAGCGAAGGTATTGAGCGTTGGAATGCCCATCGCGGTAAGAAGAGCTCCATCGGAACCCCCTCGATTTGAGTTCTCAATAGGTTGAATTCCCGAATCGAGCACCGCTTTGCGCAATCGGGCGATCAGTTCCGGATACCCATCAAGAATCTCTCGCACATTCCTATATATCTCCTTAAGCCTAATTGTAACCCTTCCGCCCGGAAACGCGGTCTCTACTGCCTGGGCAAAGCTTTCAAGCGTTCTTGAGCGCCGCTCGATATCCTCCAAATCGAAACTGCGATAAAAAACTGCCAGTTCAGCGCTATCGATTCCGCCTTGTACCTCATGGGCCCAGTAATTGCCATAGCGGCCATCGGTGGCTTCCGGGCTTTCATTTCTTGGCAGCATGTTGATGAACATTGCAGCCATCGAAACCGCATTCACCAAACGACCCCTCCCGGAACCAGGATGTATCGAATGGCCTTTGAAGGAAATCTTTGCAAGCCAAGCATAGAAGCACTCGATTTCCATTTCTCCTTCCTCGCCTCCATCCACAGTGAAACAATGGCCGGATTCAAGCTTCTCGTGGGGGAAACGACTCATTCCATTACCGGTTTCCTCATCGGGGGTAAAAATAATCTCCAAGGGTCTATGCGGCCACGAGCTATTCCTGCAAATCCAAGACAATGCAGTCATAATCTCCGCAATCCCAGCCTTATCATCAGCGCCGAGTAGAGTCCTGCCATCGCTGGTAATAATCGTCTCGTTCTTGTAGCGTTCAAGTAGCGGAGAGTTAGCCGGGCTTAGAACAATGCCGTCGGCAAGGTTAATCCCCTCTCCGTTATATTTCCTATGCACCAGGGGTCGGACATTCTCCCCCGGCACATCAGAACTCGTATCCACGTGGGCCATGAAGCCGATGGTCTTACCGTGGTTTCCCGCTGGATTTCCCGGTATTCTTGCAATCAGATAGCCGGAAACATCCAAATCTACATCGTTGAAGCCCATCTCCGAGAACTCGGATTTAAGGAGTCGAAGCAGGTTCCACTGCCCCTCCGTCGATGGAATCCTCTCCTGCGAAATGGTCATATTGCTCGTTGTATCGATAGCAACATAGCGCAGAAATCGATCAAGTAATTCCTCTGAAAACTCCTTTTTGATCGAATCATACAAAGTCATCTCGATTCCTCAGGCACTCATTAACCGAATAAACCGCCTAATATGTCTCGCTCTGTTACATCCGTATCCGCCACCTTTTCCACACTCCGAAACAATTCCTTTAACGCCAAAATTTCCTCGGCTAGCAGCAAACGAACAAATCTCTCCTGTTTTGGCGGAACGTTTACCTGAATCAGTTTATCATTGCGCAGCAGGGTAATCCGCGTTTCATCTTTGTGCGCTATGTAAACTGGCTTCCCGTGCCCCACTCGCCGAGTAAAATAATCCGCCCGTCGAAAAGCATCAAGCAACCGAATTAAAACGAAGTCCGCCAGATGGATGGTGGGCATAGCAAAGGAAACAATCCTGAGATCGGCGCCCTTATCCTCTCCCAAGGTTTTCCTAAAGCCGCTGCCACCCCTTAGCACCACCATAAGAATCGGAGGCGCCACTAAAGCCGAGATTAGCATCGACATCACGGCAACACCGAAAAGACTAGGTCCAATCACACCGGCGGACAATCCCAAACCCGCCATAATCAGAGTAACTTCACCCCTCGGCAGCATACCCGCTCCGATTCGCAGCGCTCCCTTACCGTTAAACCCAAGCAACAGAGCGGGTAATCCGCAGCCCGCAAGCTTACCGAGAATCCCGAAACCCGCGTAAACCAAACCATAGACAAGAACTTCGCCAAGTGCCGTAAAATCAACAAGCATCCCCATCACACAGAAAAAAATGGGAACGATAAACGCGTTGAGTCCCTCTAAACGGCGCCGAATATCCTCTGCTACATCAGTACTTGAGAGGGCCAAGCCCATTACATAGGCCCCGATAATCATCGCCAGTCCCGCAAGCTCGGACAAACCCGCCAATAAGAGGGCTAAACCAAAGGCAATTACCGCCAGAGTTTCCAAATCCTTCAATTCTTTCAAACTTCTTGTAATCCTCGGCGCCAAAGCAATTCCGATTACCGTGCTCCCAATCCAAAAACCAAAGGCCTTCAAAGCAATTCGTCCAAGAAGTCCCCAATCCACTCCATTGCCTTCGCCGCCGCCCATGCGCACCAAGCCAACCACCAGGGCCAGCAAAACAATCCCCAGCACGTCATCCAATACTACTGCCGAAAGTATGGTAACTCCCTCGGGACTAGAGAGCTTGCGCCGCTCGGAAAGAATGCGAGCGCTTATGCCAACACTGGTGGCAGTTGCAATAATCCCCATAAACATCGCCCGTGGATCAAAAAGCGAAGCAACTCCCGGAATAAAAACCAAGACCGACAAGGCGCCCAAGAGGTAGGAACAAACTGCACCCCCGAGTCCAACCAGCGAACCCGAGCCCGCAAATCTAAGGAAGGTTTTAAGATCGGTCTCCAAACCGGAAATAAAAAGCAAAACAACAGATCCCACGGTCGCAAAGCCATAAAGCTGAGGCGTGATAGGCAATGCTGCGCCGGGAGGAATCGCGAACAACGGCTCGCCGCCTAGAAAGGGCAGGGCGATTCCTCCCAGGGCGAAGGGGCCAATAATCATACCTGCTACAAGCTCCCCTAGCACCGAAGGCTGCCGCAAAAATCGCACACAAAGAAAACCCAAAACCTTTGCCGCTAACAGAATAACCGTTAACTGCAGAACCAGAATCATCATCAAATGTGCTAACGAGGCACCCTCATGCATCAGTCCTGCCCCTCACAAAAAGCCTTCAACAGCTCATTCCTGTTCTTAGCGGCTAAAACCCGTTTTCTAGATTCCTCATTAGCTAGAAGAGCGCTTACTTCAGCCAGAAACTGCAAATGAGACCCCGTCTGGGCAGTCGGAGAAATAGTCATAACAAAAATCCGAGCCGGCAATCCATCCAAGCTTTCAAAGTCGACTGGTTCGGCGCTCACCGCGACAGCAGCATGCAGCCGAGTAACGGAATTCACCTTGGCATGAGGAATTGCAATGCCGTTCTTCATCCCAGTCGACATCTGGGCCTCACGTTGGAAAACGGCATTCAAAATATCCTCTTTTATAAGGTCTTTGGCGTTCGCTAAGATTATCCCAACCATCTCCCGGATAATTTCGTTCTTAGTGGAACCCTGCAAACCAATTCGCAGCGAATCCTTATCGAGCACCCTTTTCAGCCTCATCCAACAAAGCTAGACCTCGCATCCGCCGTGGTCAATACCCCAGATTCTTCAAGATCCAATCAGGCCAAACTCCCCCTACCTAACTTGACTGTAGTCCATCGGCATATATATCATCCGCCACAAGGCCCCGATAGCTCAGCAGGATAGAGCAACTGCCTCCTAAGCAGTAGGTCAGCCGTTCGAATCGGCTTCGGGGTA